>Ga0098067_1000087_pt1 | contig 37242 bp, 39 predicted proteins | sample 26_taG_FD_92578 | JGI IMG/M metagenome (GOLD analysis project Ga0098067, IMG submission 92578) | Marine viral communities from Cariaco Basin, Caribbean Sea - 26_WHOI_OMZ | ecosystem: Environmental > Aquatic > Marine > Oceanic | place: Caribbean Sea: Cariaco Basin | collected 2014-11-09
CCCTAATTTTTCTTCAGAAAAGTAGATGCTTTGCTTGTGAATCGCGAAAGCACCATCAGTTTTTTCTTGGTGTTTATAAAGTATACTCCTGTGAGAAGAACGGCTGCGGCAATGGCCGACTGGCTTGTGATTTGTTCATCTAAAAAGTACCAGCCCAGAATCATGGCAATAACCGGATTCACATAGGTGGAAGTGGCTACTTTTTCGGGAGAGATTACCTTCAGCAGGTAGTTAAAGGCTGTAAATGCTACAATACTTCCGAAGATAATGAGCAGTAACATCGAGTATTGTACAGGAGTGCTCCAGTTGAAAGGAGAGCTCCAGGGCTCGTTGAAGGCAAGGCTTGCTATGGCCAAAATGATGCCTGCTGCAAACATTTGATAGCCCGTATTGACAAAATGATTGGTTGGTAAATTTGCTTTTCCCACAAAAAGGCTTCCGTAAGACCAGCTAAGAAGACAGCAGAAGATCATAATAACTCCCAAAACTGAATTTTCTTCTGAAGTAACCTGCTTCTGGCTCACGAGTAAGTAAATACCTGTTAAGCCCAATGCGACCCCTACCATAGACATGGGCAGGATCTTTTTGCCTTCAAAAATGCGCATAAACACCAGCACTACCAGGGGTTGTGCCGAAATTACCAGGGCTGCAAAGCCGCTGTCTACATACCTGAGAGCCCAAACCACCACGCCGTTTCCAAATGCCAGGAAAAGGAATCCCGCAATCGCGGTATTGAAGAATTGTGCGCGGGTAATTCGCAGTCTTTTGCCCATGGCACGGCTTATCCCGAATATGAGGAGGCCCGCTGTGACAAACCTGATAGAAGCCAGCATGAATGGCGGCAACTCGGTCACCGCGATCTTGTTGAGCAGGTAAGTGGAGCCCCAGATCACATAGATGGAGAAAAAGGCCAGAACTATAAAAAGCGGATTTTTGGTGGTACCCATGCTAAAAATTTGCTGTGCAAACTTAGCAATAAAACGGCTGCTTCAGCTACCGCGATTTTTTCTTAAAAAACAGGATTCCTGGGGATAGTTTTTGAAAAAATCTTCAGCAGGAAAATTGATTTCCTTTTTAGACATAATTTTAACTGAAAGGTTCCTGGGAAAGCTGCTCAAAAATGCCATTTTTGGAAGGAAACTTCCGTAGAAAAAGAGCAAAAAAAAAGAGGCTGTCTTTTTAAGAACAGCCTCCCAATGCTTATAACTTTCCGTTTGGTGTTACCCAGGCAAACTGGTGCGGATCTTGTGGAACTTTGATCCTCTCAGCAATTCTCGTCATCCTGTCCGGAAGTTTCATGAGGTAATCGCGGGCTTTTTCGGCTTTATCTGTAAGGGAAGTCATTTTGTCAATTTCCCAGTAGTCATTCAGTTTTTGAAGGATCTCGATGTAATCTTGTGTAGTGTAAACGCCAAGCCTTTGAGCAGCGTTCGAAAAATTCTCAAAAGCCTCGCCAATGCCCTGGCCACTTTCCCTAATGAACTGGGCAGGCATAACGATCTTCTTTTTCATCATATCTTCAAAAGCAAGCATCATCTCACTTGGATCGTATTCAAAAATGGTCTTTACAAACTCCCTGTAGGCAAGGTGGTGACGCATTTCGTCTCCCGCGATGATGTTACACATCTTGGCCAGCATTTTATTGCCTTTCTTTCTCGCAAGTTGCCCTACTCGTTTGTGAGAAATATTGGTTGCCAGTTCCTGGAAGCTGGTATATACAAAATTGCGGTAAGGATCACGCCCGGTACCAATGTCAAAACCATCATTAATGAGGTGTTGCGTAGTTTTTTCAACTTCCCTCATGTTTACTCTTCCCGATAAATAAAGGTATTTATTGAGGGTATCTCCATGACGGTTCTCTTCGCCGGTCCAGTGGCGAATCCATTTAGCCCAACCATTTTGATTTCCTTTTGAGGCACCGTGTTGTTCTACACCTTCCATGTCCATAAGCCAGGATTCGTAAGTAGGCAGGGCTTCTTCGGTCACCATATCGGCTACCAGTACCACCCAGAAATCGTATCCGAGTTCCTGAGCTTCTTCGCGGATTTGTGTCACTTCTTCAAAGAAATTCTCTTTCTGCGAATTTGGCAAAAGATCTGTAGGCTGCCAGATATCTTCCACCGGAATGAGATACTTTTCTACAAATTCATCGATAGACTTTTCAACAGTCTTCATTACTTCTAATCTAATATTCTCTAGCGCCATATAGGTAGGGTGTTTTTCATGGTTATATTCTCAAGAACCGAACCATTATAATTTTGGTAATCTACAAAGATAGAAAGTTAATAGAGGAGAGCGTTAAAAAAATTCTTAATTTCTACCCGATTCGTCAGGATAAAGGCTATGTACCGGGTCACTTTGAACCACCTTTTTTGAATTTACATCGAGTAAAGACAACTTTCCCATAAAGGCCGCACCGGTGTCTATGTTAAAAACATTTGCAAAATTCGCAGGTTTGTCTTCACCAATCCTGGTTACCGGCGTGTGGCCAATATAGATCTCCCTGAATAGCTCCAGGCGTTTTGGATAATGCGTTTCTCCCGGCTTTAATGCGGGATTAACGGCCATGGCCATTTCCCAGAGGGTGCGGTCCCAGTAGAACGGCGTCGGGGTATATTCCTCTTCGGGGCCTTTTTGATTGGTGAACCCGGCGTGTACAAAAAGCCGGTTTTCGGCATCAATATAATAATTGACCATTTCTTCAAAGAACCTGATGTGCTCCTGTTTTTCTTTATTGGTAAATCTACGGTAGGCATCAATGCTCGACTGCCCCCCGTGTTGCAGCCATTTATCATTCAGTTCTCCCGTCTTTAGCCAACGGTGGGTAAGGTCGTCGTGGTTTCCGCGTAAAAAAATGCAGGTGTTTTGTTTTGAAAATTCTATTAGATAGGAAACCACATTGGCCGAATCGCTCCAGCCATCTACATAATCGCCCAGGAATATGATCTTATCATCTGGTGTTATTTTGGCCCTTTCCAATAATTGAACAAGCGCTTTTAAACCTCCATGAATATCTCCTATTACAAGAGTCCTTTTCATTTAATTATATTTTACTTTCCTCAATATCCGCAGGCTTTCTTTGTACTGCTGGTATATTCTTTCATCAAAATTCTTCAGTTCTTCTTTAGCATCTTCCAGCCTGTCAAGGGCTTCGCTAAACCCGTTAAAATGGCATAACAGGTAAGTGGCAGGCACATTATAAAGGTCCTTTTCTTCGGAAGGGGTCAGCTGCAAGTTTTGTTTCAGCTTTTGTACCAGTGCAATATTGGAATTGTAGATGTGGTATAGCGTTCTTTTCTCAAATTGCGGAGGTTCAAAAAGCATGTTGGTTTTAATCTCGTAAGTGGCATTATCCTTAAAGAGGATCTTTACTTCTTCTAGCGGATAGTATTTGAACCTGTCATTAAGCCCCAGTTTTACATACTCCAAAATGGTAAAAAGGTCTTCAGAAATATTGATGCTCACCTCATCAAGTTCAGAATAAAAAAGTTTTACCTGCTCATTAATAAATAAGTTCAATATCTACTCTCGAGTAGTAAACTTCCTGGTTAATTTCTTTCTTCTTGCCGCTCCAGCACACCACAAAGTACTCTTTGAAAACCTTATACTCGGGGCTCAGGTTCTCATGTTTTCCCATGAAGTCGAATACCCCGTCAAGAGTAAGTTGTACGTTATTCTGAGAATGCGCCTCAATGGCACCCACTACTTCTGAATTGTCGCTTTGAATGCCACGGGAAAATTCTGAAGCTATGCTTATGCTGCCTTCCCTGAAGAATGTACTGCCCGCAGGATACTTCCAGATGCCTTTTCGCAACGAACAGGTTGTGTCTTTGTTGGGTTTAATAGTCACCAATCCCACCACCATGTCATGGGGCAAATGTGGAAACGGAATATTCTCATAGGCTACCAGCGGGGGGTTCTTGAGATAGGCATTCACGAGGTTCTGGATCTTGCTGTCGTCAAAAAAATCTACTCCCTGAATTTCGTTGTCGGCGTCTTCCACGCCAATCACCATATAAGAATTATTGTTGGGATTGGAATTGGCAAGGGCGCAAATATGTTTTAAAAATTTGGCCTTCCCTTCTTTTTCCCCCAGGTTGATCTGGCGCTTTTTATCGTAAAAACTATTTTCGCTGTTATGCGCAAGCAGGTTTTTGATAAGAAGGCGCTTATTGATCATTTCTTCCTATTCCTTGTGCACAATGGTAGAAGTTGCCTGTGCGGTAGGCAGCACCAGCAGGTCGGCAATGTTCACATGTGGCGGGCGGGTCACTACAAAAGCTACGATCTCGGCAATGTCTTCAGGTTTAAGGGCATTAAAGCCAGTATAAACAGATTTTGCTCTTTCTGAATCCCCTTTAAACCTCACTTCACTAAAGTTGGTCTCTACCAGCCCCGGGTTAATGGCGCCCACTCTTATTCCCTTCCCGTTTAAGTCTATGCGCATTCCCTGGTTTATAGCATCAACCGCGTGTTTGCTTGCGCTGTACACGTTCCCGTTGGGGTAAACTTCTTTTCCCGCCAGTGAACCAATATTGATGATGTCTCCGGCGCCCTTTTCCACCATCTGCGGAATGATCTCCCGGCTTACGTACAAGAGGCCTTTTACATTAATATCTATCATTGCATCCCAGTCTTCTATGCTCCCGGTTTGAATAGGGTCAAGACCGTGGGCATTTCCGGCATTATTAACCAATACATCAATGGTCTTAAAGTCCTGCGGAAGGCTTTGAATGGCCTCCTTCACCTTTTCTTTATCTCTCACGTCAAACTGAAGGATGTGAACTTCAGTTTTACCGCTTAGTTTATTTTTTAAGGTCTCCAGGGCTTCTTTTCTTCTGCCGCAAATAACGAGACGATAACCTGCACCGGCCAGTGCTTTCGCGGTTGCTTTGCCAATTCCACTACTGGCGCCGGTGACTAAAGCTGTTTTGTTCATAGGTGTCAAAAATGTGTTTTTTTCAAAGTCTTTCCGGCAGCTTTTTAAAATCCTCTTCAATGATAGAGGTATGGAAAGCTTTGTATGCCGAATCTATTATCGCTTCAGAATTTCCTTTAATCACAGCGTGAAATTGGGCTTTGTGGTGCAGTAACCATGCAAAAAGCAGCTCTTTTGGGCGCAGGTTATACTTTCCGGCGGCTTTTTGGAGCTCTTCATGCTCATTTTCCCAGTCTCCGCTTTCAGGAATGATCATTTGAGTGATCCCTTCGGAAGCAGCTTCAGCTAAGGTAAGGCTTTTCACGGCTGCGGGTGTAAAACTGAAGGCAGAAAGTGTGGCACTGGCAGGAAAATCTTCCAAAAATGCCTTTTTTTCTCCTCGCCGTTTTTCCACTATTCCTACTTCCACAATCTTACCCACTGCCCTTAGCTTTTTTACAGCCGAAAGCAGGACTTCTGATGATACGTCAAAATCGAGGATCAATAGATCAAGGTAGTCGGTATCCAGCAGTTCCAGAATTTCATCTACCCGGTCAAGAATAGCTTGTTCTTCTGTAAGATTTGTACCGGGACAGGCAGCAATTTGTACCTGATCACGGCTTAATCCGCTCTCGCTAAACGCAGCTCCCAGGTCATGAGTGTAGCTTTGGGTCCTGGAAAGGTCGATCAAAAAACTGGTAATTCCTTTCTCCACGCAGTGTTGAAAAAGCTGAATTTTCTTTCCTTTTGAAAGTTGTTGCCAGGCTTCAGGATCCTGAATAATACGGGAATAAGAATTTCTTTGCCTCATGTTTTAAAAGTAATGAACTCTATTCTTCTACGAAGGAGGCGGATTGTTAAAGAATGCGAAGGAGAGTTAAAAAGAGTTAAACTTCGTTTATCGGGAGATTAAACCCTTTCATCGAGCGTTATCATGCCTAAACCTAAAACAAATCATTTATGAAAAAGTATCATTTATTTTTATTCTTTTCTGTCCTGCTTAGCGGGCTTGTTAGTTGTAGTTCCGATGACGATGCTGGTTCCGACAGGGGTACTGCAAGAGTGGCAGTAGAACTAACCGATGCTCCCGGTGATTACAAGCACGTATACGTGGAAGTTGAAGATGTAATGATAAAAAGAACCAACGAAGGTAATGACGAAGAAGGCTGGACGAGCCTTGAGGGAGTGAACACGGGAGTAATTGATCTTTTAAGCCTTACAGGTGGTGTGACCGAATTATTGGTAGACACCGAAATTGAAGCCGGCTACCTTCACCAGATAAGACTAATATTAGGTGGTGACAACAGTATTGTTGTTATGGATGGTGATGTAGAGCAGGAATTTGCTTTGAAAACCCCAAGCGGTCAACAATCTGGATTAAAAGTAATGGTGGGGCAGGAACTGGAAGCAAATGCCGAGTACACTTTTATTCTTGATTTTGATGTAGACCAGTCTGTGAAAAATACTTCAGCCGATGGTTACAACCTTCACCCTGTAATAAGAATGGCAGTTGAAGAAAATTCCGGTTCTATTGTGGGTAGCGTACATCCAACTACAGAGCAGGCTTTGATCAAAGTTCAAAATGCTACTGTAAATGCTTCTGCATATACCGATGCTAATGGTAAATTTGAAGTACACGGGCTGCCTGCCGGTACTTATAAAGTTACCGCTGTTCCTGCCGAAGATTCCGGGCTTAATTCTTCAGTAGTGAATAACGTTGAGGTAGAACAGGGGGAAACAGTGTCTCTTGATCCTATGTTCCTTGACGGAGAGTAAATAAGTCTTTAAAAAAGCATTTTTGAAAGCAGCGGTAACCCCGCTGCTTTTTTGTTTTAACAAAAATTTAAGATACTTTGGTTGAATATTTGCTGAGGTTGCGCCGTTGACTATAGATAAGTATCTTCACCTAAATAAAATTTTTATCCATGCAGGAAAATAACAGCTCGGTAGACATAGCCAGTATCAATGAAAAAATTGAGCGCGAAAGTGCCTTCGTTGATATTTTAAGTTCAGAAATGAAGAAGGTCATTGTAGGTCAGAAGCATATGGTTGAACGTCTGTTAATTGGTTTGCTGGGCCAGGGGCATATTCTTCTTGAAGGTGTACCGGGACTGGCAAAAACCCTGGCTATTAATACACTGTCACAAGCTGTACAGGGTTCCTTCAGCCGTATACAATTTACGCCCGATCTTCTTCCGGCAGATGTTGTAGGTACTCTTATATACAATATGAAGCTGAACGATTTCAGTATAAAGAAAGGACCAATATTTGCAAATTTCGTACTTGCCGATGAGATCAACCGGGCGCCGGCCAAAGTGCAGTCGGCTTTGCTTGAAGCCATGCAGGAAAAGCAGGTGACCATTGGGGAAGAGACTTTTGTGTTGGACAGGCCGTTTTTGGTAATGGCAACCCAGAACCCGGTAGAGCAGGAAGGAACTTATCCGCTGCCCGAGGCACAGGTTGACCGTTTTATGCTGAAAACAGTAATTAAATATCCTGAAATGGCCGATGAGCAAATGATCATTCGCGCCAATTTAAAAGGTAGTTTTGAAAAGGTGAATCCGGTGGTGAGCCTGGAGCAAATTGCCAGAGCCCAGCAAGCGGTGCGCGAGGTTTATATGGATGAAAAGATCGAAAAATATATCCTGGATATTGTTTTTGCTACTCGTTTCCCTGAAAAATATGGGCTTGAAAGTCTTAAGCCTCTAATCAACTTTGGTGCTTCGCCAAGGGGAAGTATCAACCTGGCAACAGCGGCAAAATGCTACGCCTTTATCAAACGCAGGGGTTACGTGGTGCCTGAAGATGTTCGCGCCATAGTACACGATGTACTGCGCCACAGGATTGGAATTACCTATGAAGCCGAAGCCGAAAATGTAACTTCTGAAGATATCATCAACAAGATCGTCAACGAGATCGAAGTACCTTAAACAATGAACAATTAGCAATTAACAATGAACAGAATTTGAAGGTCTGTCAACTGTTAATTAGTTACTGATAATTGTTTATTGATCATTGTCAATTGAAGAAATGGATACTAAGGAGTTACTCAAGAAAGTACGAAAAATAGAGATTAAGACCCGCCGGTTAAGTGACCACATTTTTGGCGGGGAATATCACTCTACCTTCAAAGGGCGGGGAATGACCTTTAGTGAGGTACGCCAGTATCAGTTTGGGGATGATGTAAGGAATATTGACTGGAATGTTACTGCCCGCTATTCTGAACCTTTTGTGAAGGTGTTCGAAGAGGAGCGCGAGCTTACCATGATGTTGGTGGTTGACGTTTCCGGCTCCGGATTGTTTGGTACCCGCAACGGGTTCAAGCAGGACATTATTACTGAAATTGCCGCTACTTTGGCATTTTCGGCTACCCAAAACAATGATAAGATAGGGCTTATCCTGTTTTCAGATATTATTGAACTTTATATTCCGCCTAAAAAAGGGCGTTCTCATGTACTTCGTATTATCCGCGAACTGCTGGAATTTGAGCCTAAAAGTCAAAAGACCAATCTGGAAAATGCACTCAGTTATCTTTCGCGCGTCATGAAGAAGAAGGCCATTGTATTTGTGCTTTCCGATTTTATTGCTGAAGATTATCAGCGTACCCTAAAGATCACCAGTGGCAGGCATGATGTAACCGGGATTAGGGTTTATGACGAGCGCGAGGAAGAGATCCCTAACCTGGGAATGGTCGCCATGCAGGATGAAGAAACCGGAAAAAGGATACTTGTAGATACCTCTTCAAGGTCGGTGCGCCGCAATTATTCCAAATATTACCACGAAAGGGTGGAATATTTTTCAGAAAGCTTCCGAAGAAGTGGAGCGGGAAGCCTTAGCACCCGTGTAGATGAAAGTTATGTAAAAAAATTACTGGGCTATTTTAAGGCCAGATAAAAGAATACCAATGCAAAAAATAGTAAGGCAGAATGGCATTTTTGACACCCTCGCGAAGAGCGTTCTCTTTTTCTGCCTGTGTACATTTTTTCTGCTGCTCAACAATTTTAGGGGGCAGGCACAGGAAGTTTCTGCTTCCGTAGACACCACCACGATAAAGATAGGGGAGCAGATCACCTATAAATTGGCTGTGGAAACCAATCGTGAAGACCTGGTTGTTTTCCCCGAAGGGCAGAGCTTCTCTCCGCTCGAAATGATCGAGGCTTTTGCAATAGACACCAGCGAGATAAGCGACCGTTACCGCCTTACCCGCGAATATGCGCTTACTCAATTTGATTCAGGCAGCTATACCATTCCGCGGCAGCGTGTTTTAATAAACGACAGGGAATTTCGCACCGATTCGTTTTCGGTTGAGGTGAATGATGTGGTAGTTGATACTACCAAACAAAAAATGTTTCCTATAAAACCTGCTGTTGAAGTACCGCCGGCATTTGGTGTTCCCACCTGGCTCTGGTGGCTGCTGGGGCTTGCACTTCTTGCTGGTATTGTTTACCTGCTGTACAGAAGCAGGAAAAAGAGAAAAGAGGCTGCAAAACAGCTTCCGCCTTATGAGCGTGCACTTTTTGAGCTAAAGCAGCTGGACGATTCTCATCTTTTGGAGCAACGGGAGATTAAAGAATATTACTCCCAGCTCTCTGCCGCAGTAAGACGATACCTTGATGGGGAGATCTATGACCATGCGCTGGAAAGTACCACCAATGAGCTTATCACCTACCTTGAAGCTGAAAGAGATAAGGGAAAACTGAAACTGGAAAACACGACCATTAGCCGGTTAAAAGAGATACTGGAAAGAGCCGATCTTGCAAAATTTGCCAATTCTAAACCTGATGTGCTTACAGCAAAAGAAGACCGCAGCAGTGTCGAAAATGTTATAAACGACACCAAAGCTTCCATTCCGCAGCCAACAGAAGAAGAACTGTTGAGAGATCGTGAATACCGGGAGCGGCTTGATAGAAAAAAGAAGGTCAAAAAGATCATTTTTGGGATCGTTGCAGTTGTGCTTCTTATAAGTGCGGGTGCTGCATACCTCATTTCTACCCGCGGGATAGAATATTTCACAGATACCTACATTGGGAACAGCAGTAAAGAGATGCTTGAGAGCGATTGGATCTCCAGTGAATATGGTACGCCGTCGGTTACTATTGCCACGCCCGATGTGTTGGTGAGAAATATCAGCGATAGCGTAGGGATGTCGCAGGGTAAAGAGACTTTTAACTATGGCAGCCTTGATACCAACCTCTTTGTTAGTGTAAGTACGCGCCCCGCCAGTGAAGATTTTGATGTGGAGATGGCCGTAGAAGATGTTTATGCTTTCCTTGAGGCTAACGGTGCAAAGAACATAATCACCAAACAGGAAGATTATGAAACTTTGAACGGAGCTCCCGGTTTCAAAATATTTGGAACCATGAGCCTTCAAAAAGATGAAAATTCACAACCTGTTTCCAAAGAATACACTATCCTAAACTTCGGAATGGGAGAAGGATTCCAGCAGGTGGTAGTGATCTACAATGAAAATGACAAATATGCCGATGAGATCGCCCAGCGCATCACAACATCGGTTGAACTTATAAACAACAGCAATTAATGTTCGAAAGATTAGTTTTTGAAGATCCGCAGTTCTTTTGGTTATTGTTGCTTTTGCCACTGGCCCTGGGCTGGTACATTTGGAAACGACACCGGCAGACTGCCGAACTCAGGATCTCGAGCATCAAAGGTTTTGAGGCTAAACCCGGTATGTTAGGGAAGTTACGGCCCATTCTCATGGTGCTCAGGTTGTTGGTACTTGCACTGGTCATTACTGCCCTTGCCAGGCCTCGCAGCGTTGATGTCTCGTCTCGTACCAGCAGTAACTTTGGTATCGACATTGTCATGGCCATAGATGTTTCGGCCAGTATGCTCGCACGCGATTTAGATCCCAACCGGCTGGAAGCTACAAAAGAAGTGGCAGCCGATTTTGTGAAAAACCGTCCTGCAGATAGAATTGGGCTTGTAGTCTATGCCGGAGAAAGTTTTACCCAAACCCCAATTACAAGTGATAAGAGCATAGTGCTAAGTGCGCTTGAAGATATTGAATACAACAATGTGCTCGAAAATGGTACAGCAATTGGGATGGGCCTCGCTACAGCAGTAAATCGATTAAAAGACAGCAAAGCCGAAAGTAAAGTAGTGATCCTGCTTACCGACGGGATGAACAATGCCGGTTTTATAGATCCAAAGATTGCCAGCGAACTGGCAGTAGAATTTGGAATTAAGGTTTACACCATTGGGGTGGGGAGTAATGGAACTGCGCTTTCTCCCATAGCAATTTTGCCTAACGGAAGTTTCCAGTACGGCAGGGTACCGGTAGAGATCGATGAAGCTCTTTTAAAAGATATTTCTGAAACCACTGGTGGAAAATACTTCCGGGCGACCGATAATAAGTCCCTCGAGGCGATCTATGATGAGATAGATGAATTGGAAAAAACTGAAATAGAAGAATTCAGGTTCTATAATTATGAAGAGAAATTTCGGCCTTTGATTTTACTGGCAGGATTCCTGTTGTTGGTGGAAGTGCTATTGAGATTTACTATTTTCAGAAGCTTTGTTTAAAAAGAAGAAAAGATGTTTTTGTTAGAAGATAAGACTTACTTGTGGTTATTGATAGGCATCCCGGTCATTGTAGTGCTGTATGCCATGGTGATCTTTTGGCAAAAAAGAACGCAGCGGAAGTTTGCCGATAAGGAGTTGCTGGACAGGTTGAGCCCTAATCGCTCTACCGGAAAGCAGGTGCTTAAAATTGTGCTGCTTTGCCTGGCTATTGCAAGTTTTGTTATTGCCCTGGTGAATCCGCAGTTTGGCACAAAATTGGAAACTGTGAAACGAGAAGGGGTTGATGTTGTTTTTGCAGTTGATGTTTCTAAGAGTATGTTGGCAGAAGATATTGCACCCAACCGCCTGGAGAAATCCAAGCAACTGGTGACGCAAATCATCAACAACCTGGCAAGTGACCGCGTGGGGATTATAGCTTATGCCGGTAGTGCTTTTCCGCAGTTGCCAATAACGACAGATTATGCTGCGGCAAAAATGTTCCTGCAGGGCATGAATACTAATATGCTTTCTTCACAGGGAACAGCCATAAGGGAAGCGATTGAACTGGCAAAAACCTACTTTAATGATGACGAGCAAACCAATAGAGTTTTGTTCCTTATAAGTGACGGGGAAGATCATGAGGGAAATATTGAAGATATAGCTGCTGAAGCTGCCCGTGAAGGCATCAGGATAGTAACTATTGGAGTGGGAACTGCTAAAGGTGGACCAATTCCCATCAAAAGGAACGGAGTAGTTCAGAATTATAAGAAAAATAATCAGGGGGAGACGGTGATCACCCGGCTTGATGAGGAAATCCTGAAGGAGATAGCTTCCGAAGCAAACGGCAGATATATTGATGGCAGTAATACAGCGCAGGTAGTGGAAGAAGTGACCGATATTCTTCAGAATATGGATAAGAAGGAATTTGAATCCCAGCAGGTGGCCGAATATAAAAGCCAGTTCCAGTGGTTTCTGGCACTGGGATTGTTGTTTTTATTGCTTGATATTCTATTACTTGAACGTCAAACCTCATGGTTAAAAAAGTTAAATTTGTTTAACGAAAAAAGAAGCTGATGATGAAAAGAATGCTGAAAATATATGTGCCAAAAATGCCATTTTTGGGTCTTCTTCTTTTTCCGCTTTGGACGGTTGCACAGGATAATCCTGAGGTCGCATCAAAAGCCGCCCATAAATATATGCAGGAAGCCGAAGCTGCTTTGGCAGATAATGATCCCGCTACAGCCGAGGCCTATTATCGCAAAGCCATAGCAAAAGATCCCGCAAATGCCGAGGCCAAATACAATCTGGGAAACCTTTACTACAACAAAAATATTACGAGCCAGGCGCTGGAGCGTCATCGCGGTGCTGCAACTACAGCCAAAGAAAAACCATTAAAACATGATGCTTTTCACAACCAGGGGAATGCCTACATGAAGCAAAAAAAGTACAGCGAAGCTGTTGAGGCGTACAAGCAATCGCTGCGCAATAATCCTGAAGATGACGAAACCCGCTACAACCTTGCCCTGGCTAAAAAGATGCTGGAGGAAGAGCAAAAAGAAGGCGGCGGCGGCGACAGCAAAGAGAAAGATCAACAGGATCAACAAAAGCAAGAGGATCAAAAAGAGCAGCAGGACGGCGAAGGCGAGAAAGAGCAGAACGAAGATGGCAAGCCTAATGAAAAGGAAGGTGGCGATAAAAAAGAAGATGAGAACAAAGAAGGCGAGCAGAAGAAGGATAAAGCCGGCCAACCCGATGATAAAGAGCAGAAAAAGCAGGAGAAGCCACAAGAGGGAGAGCAGCCTAAGCAGCCACAACAACGACCTGGGCAACTTTCTCCACAGCAAGTGAAAAATTTGCTTGAAGCAATGGGGAATGAAGAAAAAAGGGTTCAGGAAAGGATAAATGCCAAAAAGGCAAAAGGTGTTCCTGTACAAACAGAAAAAGACTGGTAGAAACCAATGAAGGAAAAGCTGTTACTTATTATGATGTTACTGGTCTCTGGCCTTGCCATTGGGCAGGTGCAGTTTGAGGCTAAGGTAAGCAAGGACAAGCTGGGGGTAAATGAACGCCTAAGGATTGACTTTGAGATGAACCAGGATGGAGACAATTTTAATCCGCCAGAGTTTTCAAACTTTACGGTGGTGGGTGGCCCAAACCAGTCTGTAAGCCAAAGCTGGGTAAATGGAAAAAAAAGTTATTCCAAAACCTACAGCTATTTCCTCGCACCAAAGGGTCGCGGCAAATTCACAATTGGCCAGGCAGAGATTACCATTGAAGGGAATATTTATAAAACCACACCCATACAGGTGGAGGTAACTGCGGCTGTAGATGAGCCTACCGATGGAGAGAATTCGGAATATGTGGCTTCAGAAAATATTCATTTGGTGGCAGAGATATCCAACACCAATCCCTATCTCAATGAGGCCATTACAGTAGTGTATAAGCTTTATGTGAGTCCGCGGATAAACGTGAGCGACTGGCGGCAGCTGGATAGTCCCAAGTTTAGTGACTTTTGGAGTCAAAATATAGATATTAGAAGGCTTCAGGTTGAAAATGGCACCTATGAAGGAGAGCCTTATCGCTTTGTGGTACTTCGGAAAACTGTGCTCTATCCGCAGAAAACAGGAAAACTAAACATTGAACCCCTTACACTAAATATTTCAGTAGAAGTGCCGGGTAACCGAAGGGATATTTTTGGAAATAGGTTCTATGAAACTGTTGATAAAGTAGTTGCTGCGGGTAACCGGGTGATTGACGTAAAACCGCTACCGCAGGAAGGCCGCCCCGCCGACTTTACCGGGGCAGTGGGTAAAAATCTTAACCTTAAGGTCACTACAGATAAGACTAAACTAAGAGCAACAGAATCTTTACAGGCTACAGTTGAGGTGAGAGGCCAGGGGAATCTTAAATTATTTGACTTGCCGCCTTTAACAGTTCCGGCCTCTATGGAAAAATATGAGCCGGAGTATACTGAAAACGTTAACACCACGATCAACGGAATGCAGGGAAGCATTGCCAATCAATATACCCTTGTGCCACAGGCTAAAGGCAAAGTTCCCATTCCGCCGGTGAGTTTTAGTTACTTTGATCTTGATTCCCGGTCTTACAGAACCCTTACTTCACAGGAGATCCTGCTCGAAGTTGATGCAGCGCCGGCAGGAAGCCGTACCACAACGGGTGGTAATCAGTCTGCGGTAGCGCAACAGGTGCCTGCTGCGACAAATCAATTTAGATATATAAAACTCAAAACTTCTTTAAAACCTATTGGAGAGGCACCCTTTATGGGATCGGCTTTGTTTTGGTCTTTGTTCTTGAGTCCGTTACTTTTCATTCCGCTGGTAATTCTCTTCGGAAAAAGAAGACGGGCAAAAGCAGGGGATGTGCGGGGTAACCGGATAAGAAAAGCTGACAGGTTAGCGCGTAAATATCTTTCTGAAGCTAAAAAGAACCTGGGAGATCAAACCAGGTTCTATGAATCTCTCGAAAGAGCTTTGCACAATTATTTAAAGGCAAAACTGCACATTCAAACAAGTGAAATGAGTAAAGAGCGTATAAAGGAACTGCTGGAAAGTAAAGGCGCTAATGCCGGTACGGTGACAGATTTTAATGAGCTGCTTAAGAGCTGTGAATTTGCCCGCTACACCCCGGCTTCAAATGTTGCCATGCAGCAGGATTACGATAAGGCAGTACGTGTAATTTCAGAATTGGATAAACAAGTATGAAAAAGCTGATCTTTTTACTGGCACTGTGTTTTAGCTTAGGTGCAACAGCACAAAATTCTCAGGTTTTTGAGGCCGCCAATGAAGCTTATGCCGCAGGAAATTATGAGGAAGCTATAGCACAATATGAACAGATCCTTGAAAATGGGCAAACTTCGGCAGCACTGCATTACAACCTCGGGAACAGCTATTACAAGTTGAATAGAGTTGCACCAAGTATTTATCATTACGAAAAAGCACTACAACTGAAACCCGGCGATGAGGATGTTCAAAATAATCTTGAGTTTGCCAAAAATATGGCTATTGATGCCATAGGAGAAGAAGAAAATACCGGTTTTAGAGGCATTTTTGAGACCTCTACTACAGCATTTTCTGCCTCAGGTTGGGGTTGGGTTGCAATTTTTTGTATGATGGCATTTGTTATATTTTTCCTGGCGTACTACTTCATTAGAAAAACTATGGTAAAAAGGCTGTTATTTATAGGTGCAATGTTTTTCCTGGTGATAGCCATTTCTTCAGCAGTAGTAGCAGCAACCAAACAAAATTTTCAGCAGGAAAGGGATTATGCAATCATTTTTTCTGAAGAAGTAGAGATAAAGAACGAACCTTCGCCAAGGACCGAAGATGCCTTTTTACTTCATGAAGGAGCGAAGGTGAAGATCACTGAAGATTTCCAGGGCTGGGTAGAGGTTGAGCTGCCAAATGGAAGCCGGGGATGGTTAGAAGAAGATAATCTCAAAAGGTTGTAAATCAGCCATTCTGTATTTAAGTATAAATTTCACTTATTTCCCATAGCTAAAAAGAATTAAAATTCCCTTCATTACCTGTGTTTTAGGAGTTTTGGGGAGGTAATAAAATTTGTAACACTCGTCAAAAATGTTATTTTTGTAACCTTTGAAAAAGATCGCTTACATATTGTTCTTTGTTTTCCTCACATTTATTGTGGGACCTACAACTATTGCTTTAATAGACGATTCTGTAGATGTATCTTTTGCCTTTACCGCAAACGAGGAAGAAAACTCTTCCAAAAACCTGTCTTCTTTTGAAACTGTAATAGAAGATAATTATTCAAACCACGTGAGTATTGAATATCTAAAAAGTCATCAAAAAGAAAATTTTTCCTACACCAAAAATTATTATCCGGTTTACCTGGAGGTAATTTCACCCCCGCCCAAGAGCATATAATTATATCCGTTTTTTAGGTCTGCTTTTATGTGGCTGCACTTTTGCGGCCCAGATATTCCATGTGCTGTGTTTGCACTTTTGGACAGGCCTTTCATTTTTCATCAAGTTTTAATAACCAATTGCAGGAGCAAAAGAAGCTCCTGTGAGTAAACGTATATATTTATGTTCAAGCAACTCAAAAGTGACTTGCCGGCCAGTATAGTAGTATTTTTTGTCGCCTTACCACTTTGTTTAGGAATCGCCTTAGCCAGTGGCGCACCTTTATTTTCGGGATTAATAGCCGGCATTGTTGGAGGTATTGTGGTTGGAGCCATAAGTGGTTCTAACGTTGGGGTGAGTGGCCCCGCTGCCGGACTGGCGGCAATAGTTCTTGCCGCAATTGCCAGCCTGGGAAGTTATGAAGACTTTCTTTTAGCCGTGGTTTTGGCAGGAGTTATCCAGATCTTATTTGGTGTGCTCAAAGCCGGGATCATCGGGTATTATTTTCCATCATCTGTGATTAAAGGAATGTTGACGGGAATTAGGATAATTATTATTCTAAAACAAATCCCTCATTTCTTTGGATTTGACGGGAACCTGGGGGATCTATATTCTCTGGAAGGAATGGGTAGTGCGTTTGACTATATAAGTCCCGGTGCTACTTTAATTGCTTTTATAGGTATGGGAATCCTTATCCTTTGGGATTCTGTACTCACCAAGAAAAGCAAGATCTTTAGGTTAATCCAGGGCCCTCTGGTAGCAGTTGTTGTGGGAATTATCTTTTTTCTCTTAACACGTGATTCAGCTTTTGCAATTAATGAAAAGTTCCTGGTGAATGTCCCGGTGCCGGATAGTTTTGATTCCTTTATTGGTCAATTCACCTTTCCCTCTTTTAGAATGATAGGTAATATGGAGATCTGGATCACGGCTTTTACCATAGCCCTTGTTGCCAGTCTGGAAACCCTGCTGTGTGTGGAAGCTACAGATAAGCTGGATCCTCATAAAAGAACTACTCCCACCAACAGGGAGCTATTTGCACAGGGAACAGGAAACCTGGTTTCAGGATTCATTGGAGGCTTACCTATTACGCAGGTGATCGTGAGGAGTTCGGCAAATATCCAGTCGGGGGGGCAAACAAAACTTTCGGCCATTATACACGGTTTTCTCCTTTTGATCTCGGTAATCATTATCCCGACAGTTTTAAATTTCATACCATTGTCTGTACTTGCAGCCGTGCTGTTCCTGGTGGGATATAAGCTGGCTAAACCCCAGCTTTTTGTGCAGATGTACCGGGCTGGTTGGAAACAATCTGTACCGTTCATTGTAACTGTGGCGGGTATCATCTTTGGAGACCTCCTGGTAGGAATTACACTGGGTCTTCTGGTTGGAATTTGTGTGATCCTTATAAAGAGTTACCAGAATTCCTATTTTCTTCATAAAGAAAGTGTGGAAAATGGAAATAAGACTGTAAAGATGACATTGGCCGAAGAAGTTACCTTTATTAACAAAGGAGCGATCATTAAAGAACTAAACAGGCTTGAAGAAAATTCATACCTTATTATGGATGTGAGTAAAACACATTATCTTGATAGTGACATTATTGAGATCCTCGATGATTTCAAAATTAAAGCAAAAGAAAAGAATATTAATATTAAAATCATTTCTGAAAGAGGGACGGTTGAAAATCCTGAAAGCTATCAGCAGTTCTTCCTGAGACCGAAAACAGCTTAATAAATACTGTGCAACCTCAGAAATACAAAGCTTTTTCAGATTAAATTTGACATACCCCGATTACAAATCAAAAGAAATTAAATTATGAGTAAACTATTTGAACAACTGTTAGAAAACAATAAAGATTGGGTTAAGCATCAACTTGATAAAGACCCCGAATTCTTCAAAAGGCTTGAAAAAGGACAACAGCCACCACTATTGTGGATAGGTTGTGCAGACAGCCGGGTGCCTGCAAACCAAATTATCGGAGCCCAGCCGGGAGAGGTCTTTGTTCACCGCAATATTGCCAACATGGTAGTGCACAGCGATATGAACATGTTAAGTGTGGTTGATTACGCCGTGAACCATTTAAAAGTGAAGCACGTTATGATATGCGGCCACTATGGCTGTGGCGGGGTGCAGGCGGCTATGAAGAACCAGTCAATAGGATTGATAGATAACTGGATTCGTCATATAAAAGACGTTTATCGCCTGCATAAAGATGAGCTTGAAGCCATAGAAGATGAAAAAGAACGTTTTGACCGGTTTGTGGAGCTCAACGTAAGAGAACAGGTGTATGACCTGGCCAAAACCTCAATTGTACAAAACGCCTGGAACAATAATCAGGAACTTTACTTGCACGGGGTTGTTTACGGCGTGGGATCTGGTGTAATCCAGGACCTTGGTCTTAACATCAGCAATAATTCAGAACTGGATGAAGTTTACCAGTTAAACTTCTAATACATTCACCTGTCAAAAAGGGGATTTTTTCAGTACTTTTTCATGGAGCATTATCAGCTTCCGAAGAAGTCTCGAAAAGATCCCCTTCTTTTATTTCTTCAATAATGGTAGGCAGAATTGCCGGTGCCAGTACCCTCACCGGCCCATACAATACCGATTCTTCTTTTGTTTGTTCTTCTATATAGAAAACTTCAAAACGCTCAAAGAACATAAAGAAAATACTTGCCAAAAATGCCATTTTTAGCACTCCTAATGCGCCGCCGGCTAACCTGTTAATAATTCCCAGTGCCACCATGTGCACCATTTTGGTAAGGAAACTTCCGGCAAGGGAAATGAGGACGGCTACAACAAAAAAGGTCACTGCAAAAGACAGGATAATAAGGTATTTTTCATCCCAGTCTATAAAAGCACTAAAAAAAGCATAAGCTGCACCCGAAAAATGAATAGCGGCATATATCCCGCCAATCAGTGCCAGGAGGCTGGCCAGTTCTGAAAAGAAGCCTTTAAAGAGCCCTCTTACGAGCCCTAAAAGCAGAAAAATGCTAAGCAGCAGGTCCAGGATATTCATATTCCCAAAGATAGCAAATTCCGGTTCTTAGTAATTATCTTTGCAAAATGTCTAGAGATGAACAATTAAAACAGCGGTGGGCAGAAGTAGAGCAGAAACTCTCAAAACAGTTTGCCGATGGGGAGAAGCTGGAGCTCGATGCTATTATTTACCTGATTGGCCTTCAGGAACTGGGGCAGCTGCACAGAAGATTCAAGAAAGATCATAAGCTTGATCTTATGCATATCGCTATTTGCCGGCTGCTGGAACCTTACGGGTACTACGAATTTGAATACTTCGATGATGACGGCTGGCCACATTATAAAGTAATAGAGAACCTTCCGCAGTTAAAGGCAGGAGAACAGCAGGTGCTTATGAAAGAAGCAATAGTGCAGTATTTCCTGGAAAAAGATTATATAAAATAGCATTTTTGGAACTATAGTTTTGCGGCTCATTGCTTGTGGCGAGTGCCGCATTATTTTCATAAATTTGCGCTTCCTAAAGACAAGGGACCATGACAGAAACTATTAAGGAGCATATCTCTGAAATTGAAGCCTTCACGGCAAATACTAAAGATGAAGTTGAAAATTTTCGTATAAAATACCTTGGCAAAAAAGGCATTTTGAATGGGTATTTTGCTGAATTTAAGGCGGTGCCCAATGAAGAGAAAAAAGCATTTGGGCAGGCGGTGAATGAGCTGAAGGATGCTGCTACCAATAAAGTTCAGAAATTAAAGGAAGAACTGGAGAGCCGCGAGGAGGAGAAAGGAGTCTACGGAGACCTTTCACGCCCCGGGGAGCCGGTTGAGATAGGTGCGCGCCATCCAATTTCTATCGTAAAGAACCAGATCATCGAGATCTTTTCAAATATTGGGTTCAATGTTTCTGAAGGGCCCGAGATGGAAGATGACTGGCATAACTTTACTGCATTAAACCTTCCGGAATACCACCCGGCAAGGGATATGCAGGATACTTTCTTTATCCAAACCAACCCCGATGTGCTGTTGCGCACGCATACTTCTTCGGTACAGGTGCGGTATATGGAGGATAACAAGCCGCCAATTAGAACGATCTCTCCCGGAAGGGTTTTCAGAAATGAGGCAATTTCAGCAAGATCACATTGTATCTTTCACCAGGTAGAAGGCCTTTATGTTGATAAAAATGTGTCGTTTGCCGATTTGAAGCAAACTTTATTGTATTTTACAAAGCAGTTGTTCGGGAAATCTAAGATCAGGTTACGCCCTTCTTACTTTCCTTTTACAGAGCCAAGTGCAGAGGTTGATATCTACTGGGGCCTTGAAACCGAAACCGATTACCGCATCACAAAAGGTACGGGGTGGCTGGAGATCATGGGCTGCGGAATGGTTGATCCAAACGTACTTCGCAATTGTAACATAGATCCTTCAGAATATTCAGGTTTTGCTTTTGGAATGGGAATAGAAAGAATTGCCATGCTGCTTTACCAAATAGGGGATATTAGAATGTTCTATGAGAACGACATGAGATTTCTGGAACAGTTTAAATCGTCTATATGAAAACAGCAGGCCTGGTATTTATTGGAATCATTGCAGTTGCAATCATCATCCTATTAGTAGCTATTGAGATCATTGAATTCACAATAGGAGCAATTTTAGTGGTTGTTGCCGCATTAATTTTATGGGGTATTTACAAATGGGCTAAAAGCAAATTAGATCGTTAGTGAAAAAGGATATTGATATCCCGCAGGTGAAGAATGTATTCATTGCAGCCGTACGTGAAAAACACGAAGAATATGGCAGCCTTGACTGGAACATCTATCTCATAAATGATCGTGCCGAAGCCATTGAAGGAGTCCTGATCGTTTCTAAAGGTTACGACGGAAAGAAGGAAACTTCAACCATGAGGCACAGTATAACCAACCTGCCACCGCAATCTTTTGCTAAAGTGGAATTTTTGCAGGACGACGTGTTGCAACTGAACAACGAATTCTCAGTTTCTTTTTTTGCTGAAGGAAAGATGTTTCACAAGAAATTTGTATTCCAGAAGAACAGCATCAATGAAAAAGCCCTGCAAGACCTTCCGGTCATGCCGAAGAAAGGCGTGCTGCTGAAGTAAAACCTCTTCCCCGCCTCTCTAAAGGAGAGGAGTAGATTGCGATAAAAATTTAGAAGACCTGCAAGGTCTTTTTTTTGACCTTGTAGGTCTTATCAGAATGAAAAACCTACAAGGTTTCCAAAACCTCGCAGGTCTCCGTATTAGTCCAGTTTCTCGGCCAGTTTATTGAAAACCTTCTTTGGTTCCTTTCCCTGGTATAAAATTCCGTAAACGGCGTTTATAATAGGAGTTTTAGCTCCCGTTTCCTGCACTATTTTGTAAGCACTGTCTGTAGCGTAATAACCTTCGGCCACCATGCTCATCTCCATTTGTGCACTCTTTACCGTATAGCCCTTTCCAATCATATTCCCAAACATTCGGTTACGGCTAAAGGTAGAATATCCCGTCACTAAAAGGTCGCCCAGGTAAGCCGAATCGTTGATATTCCGTTTCATCTTATGCACCTTTTTGATGAACTTCTTCATCTCCCTTATGGCGTTGCTCATCAAGACACTTTGAAAATTATCTCCATACCCAAGGCCGTGAGCAATACCTGCAGCAATAGCGTAAATATTCTTGAGCATTGCAGCATATTCGGTACCCACAATGTCATCACTTGTTTTGCAGGTGATATAGTCGCTGCTAAGGTGTTTGGCTACCAGTTTTGCCTTCTCTTCATCAGAACAGGCGATGGTGAGGTAAGAAAGACGCTCCAGTGCCACTTCTTCTGCGTGGCACGGTCCTGTGATTACTCCAATGTTTTCGTAAGGTATGTTGTAAGTCTTGTGGAAGTGTTCTCCCACAATAAGACTGGTTTCGGGTACGATACCTTTAATAGCCGAAAAGATGATCTTTTCCTGAAGGTTTTCGGTTAGATTATCCAGTTCCCGCTTTAGAAAAGCTGAAGGAATTGCAAAGATCAATACATCTGCCCGTCTAACGGCTTCGTTTATGTCGCTGGTGAGATAGAGTTGAGAATTGTCAAATTCTACCGAGCTTAAGTAATTGGGATTGTGATCCTGTTTTTTAATGTGTTCAATAGCATAAACACTGCGCATGTACCAGGTAACCTCATCGAGGTTCTCACAAAGCATTTTTACATTAGCTGTAGCCCAGCTCCCTCCACCTATAACGGCAAATTTCGGCGATTTCTCCATAGAACGTTAATTGTGTTACCAAAAATAAGCAAAATAAAAGGGTTGATAAGAATAGCCGTAGCAAAGAATAGTATAAAACCTATTTATGAACTATAAAACTTTAACATTTTACAGGTGTTAATGATGTACGATTGGCACTTCAATTGCGTTATGATATAAGAAGGATTATAATTAAAAGAAGAGTTTTCTTTTTTGGTTGGTTAGTTAGTGAGGATTGCCTCCGGAAGCTTAAGCTTCGGAGGCAATTTTTTTAGCGGTAAAAGTTCATTTGATCAATATACTTCCAAATTGTGGGAGGTAATAAAGGCCGCACATCTTTTCCTTCTTTAATTGCATTTCTTATAAAAGTGGATGAAATTTCTACTCTTGGGGCATCGGTAAGGGTAATTCTGGGATGCTCCAGCAATTCGGGATGATTTTCTCCTTTAGAATATCTTGGGTACACCAGGATATCATGCCTTTCGAGGATAACCTCATAGTTTTTCCACTTCCGGAAGCTCTTGAGGTTATCTTCTCCCATGATCAATACAAATTCATAACCGGGATGCTTTTCTTCCAGGTGTGCCAGGGTGTACACCGTGTAATTGGGCTGTGGCAGATTGAATTCAATATCACTCGGTTTTATCCCGGGATATTCTTCGCACAGCTGCCAAACCATTTCAAAACGGTGATGGTTATTTAAGAGGCTGCTTTTCTTCTTGAACGGGTTGTGTGGTGTTACCACCATCCATACCTCATCGAGGCTTGAATACTGTAGCAGGTGATTGGCCAAAATAAGATGCCCTACATGTACAGGGTTAAAAGTGCCAAAAAATAAACCTATTCTTTTTTTCACTTTTTTGAGACTTTAGTAGCGCCCACAAAATCGGTCACCAAAGTGTAAGCCTCTTCGAGGGCAGTATTGAGATCGTTGTTGATGATAATGTGATCAAATTGTGGGGCAGTGGCCAGCTCAATAGAGGCTTTTGCCACCCTCATGCTAATCTTGTCGGCCGATTCTGTCTTCCGTTTCTTCAGGCGTATCTTTAGCTCCTCAATACTGGGTGGTTTTACGAATACCGCCAGGGTTTTCTCAGGATAGATGTTCTTAATGTCGAGCCCGCCCACCACATCGATGTCAAAAATGACATTTTTGCCATGTGACCAAATGCGCTCTACTTCACTCTTTAGCGTTCCATAGAAATTATCGCGGTAAACTTCTTCCCATTCCAAAAATTCGTCATTCTTGATCTTATTTTTGAATTCTTTAAGATCTAAAAAGTAGTAATCTTTACCGTGCACTTCTGTGCCTCTGGGTTCGCGCGAGGTTGCAGAGATAGAGAATTCAAGATTTAGCTCTTCCTGGGCAAGCAGGTATTTTACAATAGTTGTTTTTCCCGATCCCGATGGTGCCGAAAATACAATTAATTTGCCATCAGCCATTAGAGTACGTTTAGAAGTTGTTCCTTGATCTTTTCCAGTTCATCTTTCATTTGCACCACCAGTTGCTGCATGGGTGCATAGTTTGATTTGCTGCCAATGGTATTGATCTCACGACCCATCTCCTGAGAGATGAAACCTAGTTTTTTACCGTTGGAATCTGATGATCTAAGCGTCTTCTGAAAATAATCCATATGGTTTTCCAGTCTCACTTTTTCTTCGGTAATATCAAATTTCTCGATGTAGAAAACCAACTCCTGTTCAAAGCGGTTCTGGTCAACGTTTTCTTTTAGTTCGGCTACCCCTTTTTGCAGGCGTTCTCTCACCCCGGCAATTCTTTCGGGGTCCATGGCGACTACTTTTTGCAACAGCTCCTGAATGTTTCCGGCTCTTTGCTCCAGTTCATCTTCGAGTACTTTCCCTTCAGCCGAGCGAAAATCATTAATCTCTCTAAGAGCTTCATCAACGGCTTCTTCTATAGCCTGGAATTCATCTTCATCAATTTCTTCTCTTTCCGTCTTAAAGGCATCGGGCATACGCACTGCCATTTGAAGAAGGTCACTATCGGATGCCGGGTAGATCTCCCGCAACTGGTTCATGTATTTTTTCACTGCAGCCGCATTGACTGCCGAGCTGGTTTCTTCTCCTGTAACTTCAACATAAACCGAAAAATCAACTTTTCCGCGGGTGAGTTCGCGTGAAATTTTATTGCGTAGCTGCAACTCCTTTTCCCTGTACTGGGATGGGATGCGCGCATTTAAATCTAAATTTTTGCTGTTGAGGGATTTGATCTCTACGGTGATCTTTTTGGAAGGCAGCTGTAAAACGCTTTTTCCAAAACCGGTCATGGATTGAATCATACGGTAATTTTATTGATGCACAAAGATAAACAAATTCAAGGCGGTACAAAGAAAAGTGGCTAGAGGTGAGAATGTATGAACTGGTATGCGCGCTCTTCGGTATAGGTTTCCGGTTTGTTTTGCATGAATCCTACATGTCCGCCATACTCAGGGGTTTCCAGATAAAGATATTTGCTTTCTTCAGCAATTTTAAAAGGATAGCAAGCGGGAGATAAAAAGCCATCATTCCAAGCATTTATAAGCAGGGTGGGCACCCCAATATTTTCAAGAAAACGACGGGAGCTGTTTTTGTGGTAGTAATCTAGCGCATTTTCAAAATCATGGGCCCTGCTGGTATAAAGGTCATCAATGTCTAACAGGCTGTCACAGGCATTGATTTCTTCAGTGGTTAACTGGTTGGGAAAATGCTGTGCGCGCTGGCGTAAATGATTTTGAAGTTTGATCTTGAAGCGTTTAGCGTAAAGAAAATTCTCCCTCTTCTCGAGTTGTTTCAAACTGCCATGTAAGTCGCAGGGCACCGAGACCATCACTGCTGCTTTGAGTTGCTTCGGAATTTCCCTGTCTTCGCCAAGGTACTTCAGCATTAAATTCCCGCCAAGACTAAAGCCGTTAAAGGCCATTGTAGCATATTTATTTTTATTCAGAATATGGTCCACCACTTCCTGTAGATCATTAGTGGCCCCGGCATGGTAAGACCTAAAATGGCGGTTGATCTCACCGCTGCAACCTCTAAGGTTCACGGCAGCAACATCCCAGCCTTTTTGGGTGAAATATTTGGCAAGCCCGGTAATGTAAGGGCGTTTTGTGCTGCCTTCCAGCCCATGAATTACTATAAGTACTTTTTCTGATCTTTCTTCGGAAAAGCTCCAGTCGAGATCTAAAAAATCTCCATCCTGAAGGTTTATCCGCTCGCGCTGCTGTGCTACAGGTGCCCGTCTAATCATGGCAGAATACACGGTTGAGATATGATAATTCCTGAAGATCATTGGGGGTTTATATGTGCTTTCTACTATGGGCATCGAATGGTGTAAGGATTCACAAATGTAAATGAAAAGAAAAATTCGCTATGCATGCATAGCATAAATTTGTAATTTTATCTCAAAATCTGAGAGATGTACAAGAAGAATTTTGAAATAAGGTGGAGTGATATTGACGCAAACAGGCATTTGGCCAATACTGCCTATATAAATTTTATGAGTCATACCCGAATGGGTTTTCTAATGGAAAACGGATTTGGACAAAAGGAAATGGCGCAGCACAACCTGGGGCCGGTGGTGTTTTATGAACATATCTCATACTTCAAAGAAGTTTTTGCAGGCAAGCCGGTAACCGTCACTTTACAATTAAAAGGCATTTCGGAAGACGGAATGTATTTTGAATTCATACATGATTTTTACGATCACAAGGGCAGGAACTTTGCCAGCTGTGAAATGATGGGCGGCTGGATAGACTTAAAAGAACGAAAATTGACAGGTCTTCCTAAAGAGTTGTTTGACAATATCAATCACCTTTCTCATACTGAAGATTTTAAGATCCTTACCCATAAAGACACCAGGAGGTATGGTAAGAAGCCAAAAGATATAGATCCGGCTATGCTGCAGGCTTAGGTTTAGACTTTCGGGTTACCATATAAACCCCGGCAAAGACGAGAAGTGCCGCCACTATTTTGAGCATATTGAGGGAATCGGCCCCGGTTGAAACTGCGTAAACAATCGCAATGAGGGGCTGTAGGTACACAAAAGCACTTATGGTAGAGGCACTTAGCTGTCTAAGTGCATATACGTTGAGCAGGTAGGTTAGAAAAGTGGTTCCCACAACCACAAAGCTCATTCCTAAAATGGCTTCGGTAGGCAGGCTGCTCCATTCTACTTGGGTAAATTCTTTCAGGGTGAATGGCAAATTGATAATAACTGCCAGCGAAAAAAGCCATTTCATTAAGGTGACCGGGTGATACTTACCTGTAAGTGGCTTTACCAGGATAAGGTAAAGTCCGTAAGAAGTGGCATTAATGAGCACCAGGAAGTTTCCCAGCGGTATATTACTGGCATTCCTTACTTCGCTACTGCTAAAAAGTATGAGGCCAAGTGCCCCGGTGAGACCTGTTATTATCCCTGCCGTTTTTAGCAGGGTAATTTTTTCTTTGATAAGAATAGCAGCCAGCACCAACACGATAATAGGCGTGATGGTGGTGATCACAGAGCTGTTGATTGGGGTAGTGAGGTTAAGGCCTTTGAAGAAAAACAGCATGTTAATACACATTCCCAACACAGCACAGCCAAGCAGTCGCGGCCAGTCACTGGTGGCGATTTTCTCTTTGGGCCCTAACGGACTAATAAGCCAGAAAAGGATGGCGGCTCCGGTTACCCGCAGCAGGATAAAACCAAATGGCTGGATGTAAACAGGCATCAAACCTTTGGCTACCGTGTGGTTAATACCATAGATAGTGCCGGCACCAATGGCTGCGAGAATTGCCAGCAGCCTCTTATTCACTTAACGCAGCATTTGCGGCAGAGACTTCCTTTTTGGAATTGCCAATAAAAATTTTTTGTCCGTTAATGATTACCGGCCGCTTAAGAAAAGTATAATGTTCTAAAAGGAGGTTTTTACAATCTTCTTCCGAAAGTTGTTTATTCTTTAAATCCCGCTCCTGGTACATTTTCGCCCGTTTATTAAGAAGAGATTCATAAGTGCCCGCTCTGTGTTTTAATTCCTGAAGCTGGTCTAAAGTAAGAGGTGCTTTCTTAACGTCCTGCAGTTCATAATCAGCAGGTGGGTCGAGTTCTTTTAAAATCCTTTTGCAGGTATCGCAGGTAGAGAGGTAATAGATTTTCTTCATGGGGTAAAATTATTCAATCTTCATGAAAGTCCGAACTTCTTTCAGCGGAATTTCCATTACGATGTCCCCGGCTGCATAAGGAGCAATCTCATAAGAGTTGTATATAAGGATCACTTTTTCTTCGGAAAAGCCAATATTTTCGGGCAGGCTGAAGGTTTCATTTTCAAACCAGAACCCTGTGCTGTTGATGTTTTCATGTTCGGGAATTCCCTGTTCCTGCCGAAACCTTTGCTCTACGAATGGAGAAAAATCCTCTTCAAAAATGTCATTTTTGGATAACTTTTTCCCGGTGGCAGGATCAAAATTAAGAAAGGTAAGTGTTTTATAGCCGTGGGCACCGCCGCTAAAGATCTCGGTGGTTATACCAATAGAAACCAAGCTGTCAGATCGCATATAAACCTTTTGATCTACGTATGCTTCCCATGGTGGTTCTTCCGAAAAATTTTCGGCAGCCTCGCGATAGTCTCTCAAAAATTTTTCTGCCAGTTCCTCGAGATTCGCAATATCTGGATTTTCCTGGGTAGCAACCAGGCCGATAGTGTGCTCGTCAAGTCTGCGGTTTATCTTTTTTGAAACTTCCGAAGCACCTTTGGCCCTCACCACGTCCAGCGCGATGATAGAACAATCATAATCGGCCGTATCACAGTGTTCTCCGGCTTTTCTAACCACACTCTCCTTTTGAAAGCTTAAAGGGGCTAAATTTTTTACCGGTTTTTCTTCTTTGTCTTGTTTACACCCTGTAAAGACCAGTGCCATAAAGAACAGGGATAATAAATTGCGGAACATAAATTCTTGATGTTAAACTGATCTGAAAGGTACGGGCTATTTTGGGAAAGCCCAAGGTCAATACTACCTTTGTATCTTAAATAAAATGTAAAAATGAAGTTCAATACCAAAACCATTCATGGAGGACAGGAGAACACAGACCCTGCTTATGGATCTGTAATGCCGCCCATTTACCAAACAAGCACTTACAAACAGGATACTCCCGGAGGGCACAAAGGTTTTGAGTATTCCCGAAGCGGCAATCCTACCCGCGCTGCCCTCGAGAGATCTCTTGCCAGTCTTGAAAATGGCAATTTTGGCCTTGCTTTTAGCTCGGGTCTTGCCGCTATAGATGCGGTGCTAAAGCTTTTTGGCCCCGGTGATGAGATTATTTCTACCAACGATTTATATGGGGGTTCGTACAGGCTTTTTACCGGAATTTTTGAAAAATTGGGTATTAAATTCCGGTTTGTGAGTATGCAAAATACCGGTGATATTGAGCAATATATCAATAAGAATACCAGGATGATTTGGGTGGAAACTCCAACCAACCCAATGATGAATATCATCGATATAGAAGCCATGGCTGGTATTGCCAACAAACATGGGTTGTTGCTGGCGGTAGACAATACTTTCGCAACTCCATATTTGCAGCAGCCGCTAGATTTGGGAGCCGATATTGTAATGCACAGTGCTACCAAATATCTGGGTGGGCACAGTGATGTGATCATGGGGAGCCTGGTGGTAAAAGATCAAAAACTTGCTGAGAAATTATATTTTATTCAGAATGCCAGTGGGGCTGTGTGTGGGCCGCAGGACAGTTTCCTGGTGCTACGCGGAATTAAAACCCTGCACCTGCGTATGCAACGTCATTGTGAAAATGGAGAAGCTGTAGCAAGGTTTCTAAAAGGGCATCCAAAGGTTGAGAATGTATACTGGCCGGGATTTCAAGATCATCCTAATCACGAAATTGCAAAAAAACAAATGAGCGGTTTCGGCGGAATGGTTTCGTTCACCACTGCTGAGGGAACTATGGAAAGCGCTGTGAAATTCGTAGAAAAGCTGAAGGTTTTTACGCTGGCCGAATCCCTTGGCGGTGTGGAGTCTCTTGCGGGTCACCCAGCCACCATGACCCATGCCTCTATTCCAAAGAAAGAGCGGGAAAAGACCGGGGTAGTAGATTCCATGATTCGATTAAGTGTAGGGATTGAAGATGAAGAAGACCTCATCAACGACCTTAAGCAGGCTTTAGAATAAGCGGTCAAAAATGTCATTTTTGAAAGCTATTTCGAAATTTTAATATTCATTATTAGCCACAGTGTTTGTTAAACATTTTCGTTTATTTCGATTAAATTTATGTGTAATCAATCTCCTGAAGCAATGGAAGAATTAAAAAATATCAAGAGACCATCAAAGGAAGAACAGACTGCGGCATTTGAATCTTATAATGCGCTGGAAGCAGTATTGAAAGAAATCAGAGATAAATCTCCTGAAATTGAGATAGAAGAAACCAAAGATAAAATAAGAATTCCTCTTAAAGCCTTAAAACTGTTAGCCAAAATTTTAAAAGCAATGGGTGAGGGAAAACCCATTTCTGTAGTGCCTATCGCTGCTGAAATGACGACTCAGGCAGCAGCAGAATTTTTAAATTGTTCCAGACCTCATTTTGTAAAACTCTTAGAGGAAGGGGAAATCCCATTCACAAAAATTGGCAAACATCGAAGAGTAAAATTTGAAGATGTTTCTAATTATAAAGATCGAATGAAGAAAGAGCAGGAAGATTTAATTATTCAAATGATGAAGTCAGACGAAGAATCTGGTCTATATGATTCATAGTGTTAGGTTTATTTGTGTTTTAGACACCAATGTGATTTATCCTCTACTAATTAGGGACCTAATGTTATGGTTTGCTTATTATGAATTGTTTACTCCAAAATGGAGTCAACATATTTTTGATGAATGGATTAATGTAATGGGAAGAAAAGGCATTCCAGAAGAAGAAATAACCAAACGAATTCATATAGCTAATAGAGCATTTCCTGACGCAATGGTTTATAATTATGGGCAACTAATAACAAGCTTAGAATTACCCGATGAGAAAGACAGACACGTTTTAGCTGCAGCTATAAAGACTAATGCTAATATAATTGTAACTGAAAACCTGAAGGATTTTCCTGAAGATTACCGGCATCTTTTGGTTTAAGTGCTAAATCTAGTGATGAGTTTTAACTGATATAATTGACCTAAATCCAGAAAAAGCAGTTGAAGCATTTAAAAAGCTTGTTCTAAATAGAACAAATCCTGATTTAGATGAATTTGAAATTCTTGATCGATTAAGAAATTTGGGCTTAAATAGTACAGCAAACTATTTACACTCCTGTCTATAATAATTGCTTCTAACTTTAAATAATTCTACCGTCAACAGTCAACAGTCTACAGTCAACCGCCTAATCAAAAATTCAGGTAATAAATATACCCGAAGTTTAACCAGAACATCATATCGTTAAACTTATTTTGGGGGTTGTCGTGGTCCAGCCCATCAAGCCAGTCGGTGTCGTAATACCGCCACTGCATATTCATCACCAAATCGCTGGAGACTGCCAGCCTGTAACGGAATCCTGCGCCTACGGTCACGCCCCAGGTAGAGCCTTCTTCCTGACTTACATAGCCTTTAAAGGTGGGGAAAATGTTTTCATCAAGAGGCCCCAGGGTTGAATAAGTATTAGGATCATAACCCACAAAGTTAAAACCAAGGCTTACATAAGGTGCAATGGGATAGGCAAAAGCTGTGTAATCTCTAATGCTCAACGGATAGTATTCAAGATGTGCGCCCATCTCAAAAACCTTTACTTCTCCAATCATTGAACGCAGCTGTTCACCACCGGTACTTGCTTTTTTAGAAAGTGGTCCAAAGTGATTAAGCTCGCCTTGGTGATAATCAATTTCGGCTCTAACTCTAAAATGATCGTTAAAATAGGAGTAGCGGGCATAACAATTACAATCGGCCCTATATGCGAAGTTGAGATAGTAAACCAGCCCTATCCCGAGGCCTACGTTAGACGAATTTGTTTCAAGATTCCAGCGTAAACCGTAATCGGTGTAATAAGCTACCGGTCCCGCCACTATACCTATTTCCTGGCCTACAATTCCCACTTGTGCGGTAGCAGTTCCTTTTCCGAAGAAAAAAAGGAAGAAACACAGCATTAAAGATTTGAGAATGTTGGCCATATAGAATATTGCGATACGAGCAAATATATAAAAACATCTTAAGGAAAATTGGAATTATGGGGCTTTCAGAAAATGATTAATTATAAAAGGAATAACAAAAATTTCAAGGCTAAAATTTGCAGATAATGTATATTTGCATCGAATCGTATAAAACGTTTTCGTTAATGTAATTTTAGCCAAAACCATGGAACAAAATGTAAAAGAATTTCTAGATAGCGTTTCAAAAAGGAATAGTAATGAACCCGAGTTTTTACAGGCGGTTCATGAGGTTGCTGAAACTGTTATCCCATTCATTGAAAAAAATAAAAAGTATCAAAATAAAAAATTGCTGGAACGTATGGTCGAACCAGAGCGCGTGATCATGTTTCGTGTGCCCTGGATTGATGACAACGGGGAGGTACAGGTGAATCGTGGTTTCAGGATCCAGATGAACTCTGCTATTGGACCTTACAAAGGTGGTCTTCGTTTTCACCCATCCGTAAACCTGTCTATCCTTAAATTCCTCGCTTTTGAGCAGGTGTTTAAAAACAGCCTTACTACCCTGCCTATGGGCGGTGGTAAAGGAGGGTCAGACTTTGATCCCAAAGGAAAGTCAGATAACGAAGTGATGAAGTTCTGCCAGAGCTTTATGACCGAGTTGCAGCGTCATATAGGTGCAAATACAGATGTGCCTGCAGGAGACATTGGAGTAGGGGGGCGTGAAGTAGGATATTTGTACGGGCAGTACAAGAGACTTCGTAACGAATTTACAGGAGTACTTACCGGTAAAGGCCTTTCTTACGGCGGATCTTTAATTCGTCCTGAAGCAACAGGTTACGGTAACGTGTACTTTGCCGAAAATATGCTGAAGACCAAAGAAGACTCTATTAAAGGTAAAACTATAGTGGTTTCAGGTTCCGGAAACGTGGCGCAGTATGCTGCTGAAAAAGCTACCCAGCTGGGTGGGAAAGTAGTAACCATGTCCGATTCTTCAGGGTATATTTATGACAAAACCGGAATTGACGCCGGAAAACTTGCTTTCATCATGGACCTTAAGAACGTGAAAAGGGGCAGGATCAAAGAATATCTCAACGAGTATCCTGATGCCGAATACTTTGAAGGAGAAACTCCGTGGAATGTGAAGTGTGATATTGCGCTACCATGTGCAACGCAAAACGAGCTGCAGGAAGATGACGCACGCGCTCTTGTGAACAATGGCTGTATCCTTGTAGGTGAGGGTGCCAACATGCCTTGTACGCCCGAAGCTATTGCCGTCTTCCAGGAGGCTAAGATTCTTTTCTCTCCTGGGAAAGCTTCAAATGCCGGTGGGGTTGCAACATCAGGACTTGAGATGTCTCAAAACTCCCTGAGGTTCAACTGGACTTCAGAAGAAGTAGATTCAAAACTTAAACAAATCATGAACGATATTCATGCCCAGTGTGTGAAATATGGTACAGATGAAGATGGTTATGTTGATTATGTAAAAGGAGCCAACATCGCCGGATTCGTAAAAGTAGCCGACGCCATGCTCGCGCAGGGAGTTGTATAAACTTTTGCTGAAATAAATTCTGAAAAGGCCGCTTTTGCGGCTTTTTCTTTTTTTAGCTTACATTTATTGCTTCTGAAGAACAACTGCTTAAAATGCCATTTTTGACAGGTAAGCTGAAGTAATATTACCTCTTAAAAATGCCATTTTTGAAACCCGTTTTCTCCTGAAAGACCAGTAACACATGTTGATCACAACCAAAGGAATTGTTTTTAGCGCCTTAAAGTACGGGGAAGCCGATCTCATCGTGAAATGTTTCACCCTGCAAAGCGGTTTAAAGACTTACCTGCTACGCGGAGTGTTAAAGTCTAAAAAAGGCAAATTCAAGGCCTCACTTTTTCAGCCGCTCACCCAGCTTGAAATTGTGGCTAATCACAAAGATAAGGGTACGCTGGAGTACATGAAGGAAGCCAGGCTTGGTAAAGTTTATCAAAGCCTGCATACTAATGTGGTGAAAGCCAGTGTGGTGATGTTCCTTTCTGAAGTGCTCAAAAATGCCATTAAGGAGGAGGAAGCTAACCCGGCCCTTTACAATTTTCTCGAGACCAGCCTTGAATGGTTTGACACCCATAGCAGTACGGTAAATTTTCATTTGCTTTTTCTGCTGAAGCTTAGCCGTTACCTTGGGTTCTACCCCGATGATTATCAACAGGATGCGCCGGTTTTTAATCTTGTGGATGGTACTTTTCAGGATGTGGAGACTAATCCAGATTGCATAAATGATGAAAACGTGGTACTTCTACAGCGCCTGTTAGGCACAGACTTTGATGCGCTTTCTGCCATTAAACTTAACCAAACCACCCGTTCGGGATTCCTTTTAATGCTTTTGAAATATTACGAAATTCACCTTCAGGGTTTTCACAAGCCAAAGTCTCTTGCGGTAATGAATGAAATCTATAATTCATGATGAGACTTTACTCTGGTTTAGCCCTGTTTTTCCTGCTTTTTTCTGTTTGTTCTGCTCAGGAAATTACGGTGCTTGATAAAGAAACAGGAGAGCCTGTTTTCAATGTTGCAGTTTTTAACAAGGATAAGTCGAAACACCTTCTTACCGGTTTTAACGGGGAGGCCAATATTTCAGGTTTTTCTTCTAATGAAGTCATCTTCTTCAGGCATGTTTCGCATTCAGATTTTCATGCTACCAAGCGGCAAATCCTTCAGAAGAAAGGAAAAGTATATTTAGCATCTACTAAAAATGAACTTTCAGAAGTAGTGCTTTCCGTCTCAAAATTTGAGCAGAACCGAAACATGGTTCCCCAAAAGGTGATCACCATTAACCGGAAAGATATACTTACCGCGGCACCTCAAACTTCAGCCGATCTACTGGAGAGTACCGGGCAGGTATATGTTCAAAAGAGTCAGTTAGGTGGTGGGAGTCCCATGATTAGGGGGTTTGCAACCAACAGGTTGTTGATCACTGTAGACGGGGTTCGTATGAATACTGCCATTTTTAGGGGTGGTAATGTGCAGAATGTGATCTCTATAGATCCACTTTCGGTTGAAAGAACCGAAGTTGTTCCCGGCCCCGGATCTTTAGTTTTTGGAAGCGACGCTATTGGTGGCGTGATCAATTTTCTCACCCTTTCTCCTGCTTTTTCGGTGGCAAAAGGAGGAAATCTTTCCGGCCGCGTTTACAGCCGGTATGCCACTGCCAATAATGAGAAAACCGGGCATTTTAATTTGTCTTACGGCCTCAAAGAATGGGCGTTTTTAAGCAGTGCTTCTTATTCAGATTTTGGGGATATGCGCATGGGAGGCCACGGGCCCGAAGAATACTTGCGGCCCAATTATGTGGAGAGACGAAACGGGCAGGATGAGATGGTAGAAAATGACAATCCGCAGGTGCAAAAACCTACGGGATATGAACAGCTCAATTTACTTCAGAAAATAAGGTTCAAACCTACTGAAGAATACAATTTTTCCGTCGGAGTTATCTATTCCACTACTACCGATTATCCGCGTTACGACCGGCTTTACCGCAAAAGAAACGGAGTTTTAAGAGCTGCCGAATGGTATTATGGCCCACAGGAATGGCTGCAAACTAATTTTCAGCTTAATAAAGTCGGGAATGGAAAAATCTATAATGAAGCTAAACTGACTGCAGCATATCAATATTTTGAAGAGAGCCGCAATGACCGTGCTTTTGGAGACGATATCTTTTACCACACCCGGGAAGAAGTGAATGCATATTCTCTTAACCTGGATTTTGAAAAGAATTTCCGTCTTACCACACTTTCTTACGGAGCAGAATATGTGTACAACAAAGTAGGATCTAAAGGGAGTGAAAAGAACATCATCACAGGAGAGTCGGCTGCCGGCACTTCGAGATATCCCGATGATGCCACCTGGCAATCTTTGGCTGCCTACGGTAATTTGCAGTGGGAAATTGATCCTTCCCTTACTCTGCAAACCGGGGTTAGATATAATTACATTCTTTTAGACGCTGTTTTTGATGAGGATACTTACGATTTCCCGTTTTCAGATGCCAATCTGCGTACCGGGGCCTTAACGGGAAGTGCCGGATTAAACTGGCAGCAAAATGACATTTTTGGATGGCAATTCAATCTTTCTACCGGCTTTAGATCGCCTAATATAGATGATGTAGGGAAGATCTTTGATTCGGCTCCGGGCCTTGTGGTAGTGCCCAATCCCGATCTTGAGCCCGAAAAAGCCTATAACGCAGAGCTGGGGCTTGCGTTGAACTTTGATAATGTGGTAAAGTTCGATCTTGCCGGTTACTACACCCTTTTGGAGGATGCTTTGGTGCGTCGGGATTTTGACCTCAATGGTGAAAATACAATTGAATACCACGGCGAGCCCAGCAGAGTGCAGGCTATTCAGAATGCTGCTCGTGCGCACGTGTACGGATTCGAGGCCGGGGCAAAAATCAGGTTTAGCGAACAACTGAAGTTAAAGGCTCAATTGAGTATTACTGAAGGAGAGGAAGAGCAGGATGATGGTACAACAGCACCTTTGCGGCATGCAGCACCTCTTTTTGGAAATGCACACCTGGTTTGGGAGAAAGACAGGCTTAGGTTTGACCTTTTTAGTGAGTACAATGGAGAGATTAGTGCCAATGAGCTGGCGCCTTCAGAAAGGGACAAAGACTACCTCTATGCCATAGATGAAAACGGGGATCCTTATTCTCCTGAATGGTATACACTTAACTTTAGTTCTCAATACCAGGCAGGGAAAATGTGGCTGGTCACTGCCAGCCTTGAAAACATAACCGATCAACGCTACCGCACGTACTCATCGGGAGTGGCGGCTGCCGGCCGCAACCTTATCCTCGCGCTGCAGTACTCCTTCTAGTGTAAACTTCAGATTATAAATATTTTATAGCTGATAAAAATCAGGATGTTTTCAGGTTTTCCCATTTTAAACCACTCGATTTACTAAAAATCATTATTTTCGCGCAACTATTTTGAAAGAACAAGATGATGAGCGCAAAGTTCCCTGAATATAAAGGACTTGACCTGCCAAAAGTGGCCGAAGAAATTCTGCAATTCTGGAAGGAAAATGACATTTTTGAGAAGAGTGTAACTTCGAGAGATGGAGAAGAGCCGTTTATCTTTTTTGAAGGGCCACCTTCAGCAAACGGTCTGCCCGGAATTCACCACGTCATGGCGCGTGCCATTAAAGATATTTTTTGCAGGTTCAAAACCCAAAAAGGTTACCAGGTAAAGCGAAAAGCCGGTTGGGATACCCACGGCCTGCCTATAGAACTTGGTGTTGAGAAGGAGCTGGGCATCACCAAAGAAGATATTGGGAAGAAGATAAGTGTAGAGGAATATAACGAGGCGTGTAAAAATGCCGTGATGCGTTATACCGATGTGTGGAATGACCTTACCGAAAAAATGGGGTACTGGGTAGATATGGATGATCCATATATCACCTACAAGTCCAAGTACATGGAGACTGTGTGGTGGCTGCTTTCCCAGATCTATAAAAAAGGCCTTATTTACAAGGGCTATACCATACAGCCATATTCTCCAAAAGCGGGAACAGGTCTTAGTTCACACGAACTAAACCAACCCGGTACTTATCAGGATGTGACCG
>Ga0098067_1000093_pt1 | contig 35942 bp, 49 predicted proteins | sample 26_taG_FD_92578 | JGI IMG/M metagenome (GOLD analysis project Ga0098067, IMG submission 92578) | Marine viral communities from Cariaco Basin, Caribbean Sea - 26_WHOI_OMZ | ecosystem: Environmental > Aquatic > Marine > Oceanic | place: Caribbean Sea: Cariaco Basin | collected 2014-11-09
AATCGTCCAATCCATCCTGACTGTCGGATCGGTGCGGATTAAAACTAAAGACAGAAACTAAACATGTAGATTCATGAGCGTAATGCTGGCGGACGCGGGTTCAACTCCCGCCATCTCCACCAATTATTTTAAATAAAGTCAGTCACTTAGGTGGCTGGCTTTTTTTATGACATGATTTTGACATGATTGGCTGGCAAGAACATGTCAGTCAGTTGTCAGCTTGGATATCTCAAGCTTGTTCTGATCACCATGCAACCAACGCCCATATCGTTTGATAAGCATTTGCAAGCTATGGCCTAACTGGTTGGCGACGAATACTGGGTTTACATCTGACATGAGCAACATCGTGGCATAAGTATGCCTGGCATTATATGCTGGGCGATGTCTCACCCTCGTAGACTTCATTGCTTCAATTAATCTCATGCGGGCAGGCTTTTCATTGTAGAAAGGCTCATTCGTTTCTGGACATATCATCACATAGTCATCACTCAGCTTCATAGCGTCCAGTGCCTCAAATGCACGCTTCGAGCGGTCATTCAAATATACTTCACGCGCTGTATGAGTTTTAGTGACTTGTTTCTCAACGCCACGCACACGGCTTTTATTAATGACCACTGAGCCGTTGAACCAGTCAATATCTTTCCATCTTAGAGCGTTCAGCTCACTAGGACGACATCCAGTCCAAAACGCTACTTCAAAATACCAATAATAAAAATGGTCCTTATCTGTCAAATTCTTATCTAACCAATTTAGTAAGGCGTTCATTTCAGCGCGGGTAAATGGATCGGGTAGTCCTGACTGGACCTTTTTATTTTTAATCATGGCCATAGGGTTTTCTGCAGGCGTGATTAATCGCAGCTCAATAGCTTTATCAAAGACACCGCGTAGTGGTACCAGACAATTATTAAAGGTCTTGTCAGACTTGAAGTTAATGTCAGAGATGATGTCGCGTATTAGGTCAGACGTTATTTCGTGAATGGGTATCATTGCCATTTCAGGCATCCAGTGCTTGTTCAACGCACTCACGTAGTCCTTTTTGGAGTCGGTATTGGCTTCACAGTGCTTCAGATACTTTTGGGCTACCTCTTGGAATAAAACGCCATCACCAACGATAACGCTATCATCATTAACCATTTCGCCTTTAGCGCTGGCGAGGTCTGCTTCTGTGAGCACACCCCATTCAGCCTTTGTGATTAGGTCGCGTCTAATTTTAGCAGCTGCTTTGATGCCTTCCGCAGTGACCGGGTGCGGGAGCGTGACGTGATAGGACTTACCGTCTCTGCTAAAGTAGATCTGAATGCGTCCCGATCTAAGCCGCACGCCTTGCGGTAACGTATGTCTGCTTGCTGTGTCATCCACTTGTTATATCCTCTTATTGAGTAATACAGGTTACCAGCTTCCTTCATCCAAACAACGTTTTCTGGCCAGTGTTGCTTACGGTGAGGAAGCTTCTGCTCGGCAATACCTGTTAGAGCTGAGAACTGCTGAGCATCAACCCAGTCAAGCGGTGTTAAGCCCATTTGTTGGAGTAAGTCGATAGTGGCTTGAGATTCATTTGGCATGATTAAACCCTCGTTATGTCTACTTATTATTAATATTTTGCACACTGCACTGATAGTTATCAGCGATACATAGTGATTTGCCATACCTAGCGACAATACCATCGATTGCTGATACCCAGTAGCCTCCCTTGTCTAGCACTGGCCTACGCTCGAAGTATGCAACAGCGCCACTCTTGTCGATTGCACGCCATTGCATATCGGGATATTCCCAGCGCACTTCTTTGATAGATTTAGGCGCTTGAACGCCACCTCTTGACCTTGGCGGCTCTACAAAAATATCTGGCTGAACACTGCCAAACCGAGCATCAAAGTATTGAATCAAATCTTCAGGATCGGCGTTCAAGTCGACTGGCTCAACCAAACAATGCTGTGCACCGTTCAGCGTTAGCAGGTTGTCTTTGATAGCAAAGCGCTGTGCATGCTTATGTTTGATAACACCAGCCTTTGTCACTTCATCAAATACAGCGTACATGCGGACCGCATCAATACCATTGATAGTCTCGCGTGCTACTGAGCTGTTATTTAGTCTTAACATCTGCTACGTCCTTTGGTTTAATGACTTGTGTAGGGCAAACGTATTGCCATATTTCGCCATCAGCGTCCATAAAGCTGTCATCATCGTAGGTCAGAATAGTAAATACTCTTGATTTAGAATTGGCGTATGAGGTTGCCGCTTTGTGTGAATGACGACTGGTACCGCACTCCACTGAGAAGCCGTTGTTGATACGCGCTTTCACAATAGCTGCGTCTCGAGCTTCAGCATCCATTGTTACCGCATAATCCTCGCTGTAAGTTTCATTACAGTTGCGCAGGCTTGCAACTATATATATAAGATTAGATACACCGCCCAACGTAAAAATATTAGTATATCCATCTGTTGCTTTTGAGCTGTACAAACGAACCGGCGGCTCTTTTATTGCATTGCTTTTGCCAATTATTCTGCTTATCTTGCCTAGGTTTTCTAAATATCTACCGTTTATCAAAATGCATGGGTCTTTTTCTGTCTTGGTATCTGCTACGTATCTAGCGATTACCTTTTTGGCGTCAGGATACTTACCATCAATCAGTCCTTTGAACACTAAAAAATCTTCATCTTTAGCACAAACTAATTCGGCAGTCTCAATATTCAAGTGCACATGATACTTAGATTTGATGGCACGCTTTATCGAAAAGCGATCAAGGATGTATTCGAAATCACTGCCCTGATAGTCTTCGCAAACAATCCAACGCAGCATCTGATAGCCATCAGTAGAGTAGGCCAGTAACTTACCTTCGCCACCAACAAAGCAAACGCCTTCTAGGTAATAACGAACATCTTCTTTAGCTGCGACACACAACATTGCTTTCAAGTAATGTCTGTTTAATGGAATTAGCATTATTATCTCCGCCCTTCAAAATGATTTTGACAGTCAACGCACCGGGTAACACCGCCAATGGCGCGTCGCTTGCTTGGTATTTCTTCACCGCAAGCTTGGCAATCAAGCAATGACGGCATGTTAAATGTTGGTAGGGCACGCAGACGAGCTGTCATTTCAGCATCGATACGTTCACCAGCGCGATCAATATCATCAGCCATCTTAATTACTCTCCACGTTGCTGCCACAGATAGGGCAGGTCTTTGCTGGCATGTCCAGACTTAGCTCAGTTTCGAGCAGCTCAAGCGCTAAGGCTTCCATTTCTTGCGGTGATTTATAGTCATTCACAGTGATAATCCTTTTTGATACTTTTTGTCTGTTGAGATTTGACGTAATCCCTGACCATGGCATTAAGCGATTCGGTCAACATAATGGCTTTGTTTAGGTCGGGGTCATCAGTGTTGGCTTTATTGGTGTGGTTAATCGTCAGGCTTATCGTTTCACGCACACATACCAAGTTGTCGATATCATCTACGTTGTCCGGATTGCCATCAGCGAATACAATCATGAAGCCATCTGGTACCTTCTTGCCGTGGTGCTGTTCCCAAACGAACCGATGCAGTGTCTGCCACTCAGTCGCATTAATCTTGATATTCAAAAACCTACCATGACGCTTAACAGTACCAACAGGCTTGCGATTGCGGATAATCTCATCCATATACAGCCCTTTGCGCTGACAGTAGCCATTCATTTGCGATATAGAGAGTGACTTACCAAAACGCTTGTTAAACATCGCAGTCAGCTCATTACGTGGCGTATCTGCTTGGCGTCTCAATATCCAACTGAGCTCATTACCATCATCAACCATGGTTTTGATGACTCTGTTTAATTGATTGCGCTTGGTATAGCTTCGTACTTGCTCAACGCTTAGGTTCTGATCAAACTCATCATTGAGCATTTCGGTCAGCTTGGCACGGGTGATGTTCGCTTGGTGCTTTTCAATGAAAGCGTGCTCATCAGGCGTGATATTCCATCTGGTGCTAGCCATCGTTGTCACCGCTATCAGCCATCAACGATCTAGGTTTTTGACTGATACCTAGCAGCTCGTCACTAACCTTTACTTCTTCATCGATAAGATGGGCAAACTTGCCAGCATCCAAGCTCAAGCGGTAGATATCAACGACTTGCTTGCTGACCGCGGTTAGCTGGCGTGTCTGATCATGAATGGCTTTTAACTCTTCTGCAGATGGGTTGTCTGACATGATGTTGGACATTTGCAGGTCGAGGTTGGATAACAGCTTTTTGAGTGTGTTGCTCATCACTCTCTCCCGTAAGCTGTGGATATAAAAAGGTTGGCATGCTTTGCTGTACCTGCCTGCTCAGATGCCTCATAGACTTCATCGTCAAACCCATTCATAGGGTCGGTGACGTAGTTGTCATCGTCTTGCGCTAGATATGCCTTATGTTCGGCAATCATCGCGTCTTGACCTGCTTCCTGACGCTCAAAAGCCTGATTGATATACTGCACGCCAGCCGTTGCTGCTGTCATACCAAGAACTAACAAGGTAAGAATGCCGATGCTGGCTAGACAGTCTTTGATTGAGTTCATAACGGTTACTCTATGTCGATGTGATGTATTCATTATAGTTTTAACTATAAATAACTGTCAATAGTTTTAACAATAAAAATAGTTTTAACTTTAAAGTTGGTTATTCCTAGAATAAAAAGACACAAAAAAACCGCCCATATAGGGCGGTCTAATATTTGGTCTTAAGTTTTATTGCATATTAATACTGTTAGGCGTTCTGTTTGATCCATGCATTAACACCTGGGCTGACATTGAATGAAGCCCAGCTTATCCCGTCTATTTCAACGACAAATATAATATCGTCATTATCAATAAAATTCATCAAGTGGTCTCTGATCACCTCAGCAGTTCTGCTTGATTTAATTATCCACTGAGATTCTGTTGGCTTAGCCCACATTTCGCTACATAAGTCTTTAATAGCTTTATATAAGCTTTGATAGTCTCTTTGGTTAACAAGGTCGTAAGTAATAGAGTATAAAGCCATAATTTCACCTTATGCTGTCGCCAGGCTCAAACGTGCTAGCGTTACGTTTAGAAATCGACAGCTCTTTTGGCTTCAATAGCTGGCTAGAGCTGGGTAAAGGTATATCGAACACGCCCATACATATTGAATTGGGCAAATGTATCACGGTCAATAGTTTGATCAGGATAAAGAGCTTTGTCTGTATTGTCAGACTTAAGCACTACGGTCCCATTCAAGTTCCTAATAGCACGTTTACACATCATTTCGCTGTCAGCTCTGAACACATAAACCTTGTTATTGATAAAATTATCAAACTCTCTTTCGTTTGTATTAACAAGCATCAAAGTGCCGTGTGGAATGGTATGGCCCATAGAGTCACTGCAGGCATGCATTAGCACTAATCCTGAGCCATCAATCGGTAAATTGTTTGCACGTAAGAACTCAACTGTAAATAGCTGCGTGTACGCTTCAGGATGTTCCTCATTAATATACCCAGTGCCACAACTAGCTTTTATATCAAGATACTTAACGCGAACTAATTCGTACTCAGAATTTTTCCCAACAACTACATGAGACTCTGGGTTATCACTCTTAGCCAAAGGCTCTGTTCCAATTTTCTCAAATGCATATTCACCTTCTCCGTACATCAGCCAATCCACGTTCGTCTTCAAAACTCTAGCTATATCGCTAATAAATTTTGAGCGTTTCGACTTGCCTGCTTCAAGCTGATAATAACTAGGCTGCTTCATGCCTACGGCGTCTGCTACCTGTTGTTGCGACAGGTTCAGCTGCTCTCTAGCAAACCTCAGTCTATCCGGTAGCGTATTCATACTATCCTCGATTATTAAAATAAATAGTCAATAACTCATTTTATAGTTAAGACTATACAAAGACAAACAGTTAAAACTATTGATTATTTATAGTTAAAACAATATAATCTTATAAAATCAATAGTTAGGACAATATAAATGACACCTTCCCAAAAATCATATAAGCGGCTAGTGGCCCACTTTGGTGGCCAGCAAAAGACTGCTGCTGCCCTTGGTTGTACTCAGCCTTCAGTATGGGCTTGGTTGCAAGGGAATGCGCATATGTCTGCAGTATTGGCTTTAAAAGCAGAAAAACTAACCAATGGCGAGATTTCTTCTTCTGAGCTTTGTCCAGCACTAGCATCACTCGAAGCCACTGATTAAATACTACAACCAACCCGTAATCAACAATACGTTTTTATAAATAGGCAGAACACGATGGACGTAATAGACGCAGCACACAAGACAGTACATAACCCAAAGCATGGTGGCTCTATCGCATTGGCAGCACGCATGGGTATGTCGAGCACTGTACTCAACAACAAGGTCAATCCAACCACGCCTACGCATCATCTACGCTTAGATGAAGCGTTAACCATCATGGAATACACAGGCGACACTAGCATCATTCAAGCTATGGCCCATCGTCTTGGCGGTGTGTTTACCCGTGTAGATGACGAGGCGACGCAGGCAAGCATAATCATGACCGCATTATCTACGTCTGCATGCCAGGGCGACATCATGAGTGAGATGCAAAAAGCATTAGAAGATGGTCGTATTGATTGTAATGAGCGTGACGCGCTACAGACAAAGATTCAAGACGCCATGGTAGCGCTACGCACACTCAGCGTCCAAATCACGAATCATTGTGAGGGTAGTCATGCATAAGATTGATCAGTGTAAAGCTAGCGAGCTAAGAACGGCTTTAGTTGTGACAGGTAATGATGCGGATATCAAACGTGAGTTTGAACGTATTGAGCAGCGTGCCAAGCGCAAGGAAGGTTGGGATGGCCGAGTTATTAAAACTAACTCATGTGATTCAAAGGCCCAAACAAAAAGCCCATCAGCTGGAACTGATGGGCTTTAGGCGTTTCTTCAATGCAAAAACTAGATAAAGGAATACTACAATGAATATTCAACTGATGCAAGCAAATAACGATAAGCGCATGTCTAGCCGCGAAATGGCAGATCTATGTGCCAAGCCTCATGACAATGTATTAAAGCTAGTTCGCTCTTTGATTGAAAAGGGTATCGTAAAAAATACGACACCCCACCAATACATGCATGAGCAGAATGGTCAGCAATATACTCACTTCTTATCAGACCAGCGTGACAGCTTGGTTATTGTCGCTCGTCTGTCACCTGAATTTACAGCAGCAGTTATTGACCGCTGGCAAGAACTAGAAGCGCAAGCAAGTGCACCGGTCATTCCACAAACGTTATCACAGGCGCTACGCTTAGCTGCTGATCAAGCTGATTTAATCGATAAGCAGAATGAGCGCTTGGCTTTGGTCGAACCTAAAGCGGCTGCATTGGATGTTATTGATAGCGCTACAGGTAGTCTTAATGCGCGTGATACAGCTAAGACACTAGGCGTTCAACCACAGAAGTTCAATGCATGGTGTATTGCTCATAACTGGATGTATCGTGACAACAAAGACAAGCTACAGATGTGCAGCAATCGCCTACAACAAGGGTTCATGTCACAACGTCCAGTAACTTACACCGTGCCAGTTAATCGCAATGGTGTCACTGTTTACGAAACACGCGCTACAACACAGCCGCTATTTACGCCAAAGGGTCTTACGCACCTTGCTAAGACTTTTGCCATCGTTCATGAGGTGGCCTAATGCATTTCTATAACTTCAACATTGCTGATTTTAATAACTCAACACGCCATCTGTCATTGCCTGAGCGTGCTATCTATCGCGACTTGATAGATATGTACTATCACAACGAACAAGCCATCGATTCGTCAGATATGGATAAGCTGGCTCGTCGTCTGCTATGTACTACGCCTGAATATCTTAAGATGCTCGAATACATACTTGATGAATACTTTGTCAAACGTGGTAAGCGTCATCACCATCATCGCATCGATAAAGAGATTAAGAATTACAAATTCAAAAACGGTAACGCTGATAGTAACGGCAAGCGTAACGCTATAACGAATGATGTAACGCAAGGTGTAACGCCAAGTAACGCATCATGTAACGTTACGTGTAACGATAATGATGCACCTATGACACCCGCAGAACGTGTGCGTAAGTCTCGTCAAGACAAGCGCAAGATGATTAACGACCTTACTGATATAGGCGTATCTGTTAACAAGGATATTGGTACTGCTGATCTAAGAGAATTGCACGCCAAGCATATTGACGCTATCAAGCAGTGTCACGCTAGTAACGTTACAAGTGATGTAACGCAAACGGTAACGCCTAGTAACGATGACAGTAACGCTAGTAACGCAAAAAACGCTGCTATAACTAGTAACCATGAACCAGTAACCAGTAACCAACAACCAGTTAGTGAGAGAGACGCACACACAAACACAGGCGAGGTGATTGTGGATAAGTTTAACCATGGTTCTGTGGATAACTCTACTGACAATAATCAACCATCAGACAGCCAACCAGTACCAGTTGAACCACAGCCATCAGCTAACCAGCCAGCAACCAAAGCTGACCAGATACGTGACCAACGTGCTGATGATATTGAGAGTTGGGAAGCACCAACCATTGACCAGATGCGCGGTGAGTTATTCAAAGCAGGCAAGATGATACAGCTGACCGATGATCAGTATCAGTTTGAAATCTCAGCATTCAAAGCTCATTACGCTGAGCAAGCGCTCAAAGGCAATCCACTGGCCACAGAATCTTATCGCAAAGTAAAACTAATCAAATGGATGATGCGTGAAGCAGACAACCAAAAAGCCGATCAAGCACGTCAGGAAAAAGCAAAGGGCCGCTTCTCTACTGATAATGAAGATTGGGGAACTACGGGTAACAAAGGCGATTCAAACTTTGATAGCGACTTACCGCCTGTCTACCATCCAAGCCACAGCGCAGGACAGCCTACTGATGAATATGCGCCACTGTTCTTGAATGGCTGCAAGCGGTCACATTTACCAGGCATGACAACTGCGGAGACTGAGGCGTATGTAGATAGATATGTTCAGTCTGGTGAAGCTCGAGTAGCAGCATACGATCGTTTATCAAGAGAAATGAAGGAGGCAGTATGAGTTATTTCGACGGGTACGCTCAAGGTCCTGTAAATACGAATCAAAGGGTTAAGTTCAATCTAACCAAACGCGGTCAAAAAATACTAGATGATCATAATGCAGAGGTTAGAGATACCTGCAAAATGTTGGTCGATTATAGCGCTACGAAGGTAGACGCTGATGGTATGCATGTAATGCAGTTGCATGTAGCTATGAAAGTCTTTGGCGCTGCAAACACTGTAGGCACGGAGTCACCTTTTGAAAACTGCGTTATGACTATTTTGCGGTAAACCATTTGAAGGTGATGTGAGCATGAAAACCACAAAGGGCCTCAACGTCTTAGGACTGCAAAAGTCATTTGATACAAAGGTTTATTCTTATCAAGACTGGTCTGGTCGAGTGAGAGTAGTTGAAGGCAACCCTTTCTATGATGACTACGCCAAGTGGTCAGAGAGCGGTCAGGCTAGAGATCATGAATATGGTGATATTAATTTAAAGGATGGTAAGTGATGAATAAGAACGTACAAGCGCTAGGCCGTATGAAGTCAGGGAAGATGAACAACACTGAAAAAGCGTACGCCCAGTATTTAGAAATGCAGCGCCGCGAAGGTGAAATCTCTTACTACTCTTTTGACAACATTAATCTACGTCTAGCGGATAACACATTCTACAAGCCAGACTTTTTGGTGATGCGCTCAAACGGGCAGTTAGAAATACATGAAGTTAAAGGTTATTGGACTGATGATGCTTTAGTAAAGATTAAAGTTGCCGCCGATAAGTTCCCTTTCAAGTTCATCGCAATAATGAAGCAAACAAAGAGAAATGGCGGTGGCTGGGACGTTCGAGATTTTTAATACATGAAAGGTGAACTATGAATGATCATCAAGTTACATGCGGTAATTGTTATAAGGTCATTCACTTTGTAGTTAGCGATTTAGTACTAAGGCCACGACCTGCAAGCAGCGACTACCCTAATGGTTTTTTGATGATTAGATGCTCATATTGTGAATACCTTAATCCACCATCAGGCATGTTGGGATATGAATTAATACACAAAGAATGGCTGAGGAGGTAGGACATTGAAAAAATCGACTAAGGCGTGTCTGATTTTTTTTATTGCATTTGGCATGCCTTCTATAGTGATGGCTTATGTAGAGCTTATTGCCGGCGCAGCGTTCAGTTCTAGGCAGTGGGGAATATCTCTAATTATGCTCAGCTTCGCAGCTTTTGTTGTTTTTGTAAAATTTTTAAGCGAACCCAAATGGTAAGTCTTAGGAGAAATCGATGAGTAAGATAAAGGATAGCAGCAGAATTATCGCAATGCTTAAGCAACAGACTCATGGCATATGCAACCCATCAGAGTTCAAAGGGCAGGGTTATATACCGCATAAGCCACGCAATAATCGTAAAACTAAGAAAGGTGGTAAAAAGTGACTGATATCGAAATCAAGACCGAATGGCTCGACAAAGCAGGCGAGGTAATGGAAGTGCTGCATGTCGATTATGATAAAGGCGAACTTAAGTTTAAATGGCTTAATAATCCAAACCGAAAAAAAGAGAGAGTTATATCTATTGATAAGTTCCTCCGTTACGCCGTGCCAGTTGTTCGAGCGCAAGAAGTATCAAATAAGCCTAAGCCAGCAAAGGAAAAGTCTAAGCATGGTCAGTTCACATGTGCATGGATTGATGAGTTGCCTAATAACTTTGGCCAGTCTCCAAACTTACAGTTATTAAACCAAGATTGGCTCGAACAAGGAATGCATGCCAAGACTGTTAAGTTTAATATTGGTCAAGGTGGATTACCGCCAGAAGTAAACTGGGAAGACCATTGTGCTGCTATCGCTATGATTGATGATAAGCCAGCTAAGGCGCTGGCAAGTATATTGCTATGGGGTAGTGATACCAACTGGGATTGGTCACGCCATTTCGATGATGTGGTGCAATACTTAGCAGCTAATATGATTGAGCGATGCAATAAAAATAAGCGTGTTGCACCGCAGGCATGCACTCATAACCTGCCTGAACTGGCACGACTGATGGCACGTATGGTATTACACTTCGAATTGTATGAGCTATGGGATGTTTATACAGTTAAAGGCCGCCTGCAGTTCTCAGGCATAAAGATTAACGTCAATACTTATAGCCATGCTTGGTTAACATACCAACGTCAAATGCTTCAAGATCTATTCGACATGGTTATTGATGCTGATCATTATGTTAGTACTTACCGAAAAGAATTATCAGCAGCTCAATGAACTATAGTGCTTGACCCATGACTGCCGAATGGGGTACTATTTCTCATACTGGCTTCAGTTATAAGTAGAGCCAAAGAAATAAAAGACGACAGCTTAATTGCTCTCGTCTTTTTTTATGCCTGATTGATTTAGCCACAGTCAGCACATGCCATAGAGACACCCGCTAGCAGGTGGCACTGCAAACCAAATCGAAGTCTTCACTGACTGATGCACGTTGCATGTGGCGTGTAGTCATCATGATGTGTTGACGAACTTCTTGTCCCGACGGTAGCTCAGCAGGTAGAGCGCATTACTGTTTAGTATATGAGGTCGCAGGTTCGAGTCCTGCCCAACGGGCCATATCAAAGTGGCACCCTCATCAATGAAGGTGCCAAACATTCTCCTTACCCACGTTAGAAATAGCGTGGGCTTTTTTATGCCTAACGTTTAGTGAGGTGTGATACCCATGAGATACGAATGCACAAGCGAGACGCTGTATATCAACTATCGCACGGGCGAAACGCTAGAGTATAGAAACTCAAACCTAAGACTGCTCACTGCTAGAGCCAATAACGGCAACAGCGATGCTAAGAAGTATATGGCTTTGATTGAGCCAGACAATAAGAAATGGAAACCAAAGCCATGCCATCCACACCATGCCGCCAATATCGCTGCCCAAACATAGTTAAACGTAAAGACAAAGGATACTGTGATGAACATGCAGACCAACGCAGCAACTGGACCAAGCGACCAGACCGCAGCGGTAGCACAACCAAGCGCGGTTACGGCCATGCTTGGCGTAAGCTACGCGCGCAAGTACTTGAGCGTGATGGTCATCTTTGCGTGGCTTGTCAGCAGGCAGTCAGATACGTGCCAGCCACCGACGTCGATCACATAGTACCAAAGTCTAAAGGCGGTACGGACGAGCTCAGCAATCTGCAGTCGCTATGCAATCCGCATCATAAAGCCAAGACAGCTAACGAGTAATTAATATGGCTAAGTTTATTAAGATAAGAAAATACTTGATTAACGTCGATAGTATTGTGCTGGTTAGTTCGGATGAGGTTGTCAATGAGTACAACTCAACCAGGCACTGGCTTTTACGCGTCAAATTGAATGACGGCACACTTATAGAGTGTGCGAGAGCAGAGACTATTAAAGAAATGGAATTGCTAATCTCTAATTTATACATGGATATAAAGAGACTGACCGCCTAAATCCTAGATATTTCTAAGCATAAAAAGGGGAGGGTGGGTTCGGAGTTCAGCCGGAAGCCCCGAATGACCGCCCCCTAAAGTACATTTTTACGAGCGTTTAATTAAAAGTTTGCCCTATTGACCGTCTAAGGATTTTTTGCTATGGGAGGAATTGCGGCGGTACCAGGACGCGGCCGCAAGGCTGATCCGAGAAAATCGAAAAATAAAAATATCAACGTGCCCGAATTTAGCGAAGTGGTCGATATTGAGCCGCCAGAATACATGAGCGATTTAGAATTTGCGCCGATGATTTGGCGGTCCATCGTTCCTGAATTACTTGAAAACGAATTGCTTAGAATTACAGATATGCACAACGTCGAAGTTTTTTGCATGGCCTACGACACTTATCGTAAAAGCCAAAAGGAGCTTGCGACACAAGGCGTTACCGTTATGGGTGCGTCAGGCAGTCCAATTAAAAATCCAGCATTAACCGCACTCAACGAGGCAGCAAGACAGATGGCAACTTTTGGAAGCTTACTAGGATTAGATCCGTCATCTCGTCAACGCTTAACAGGTGCTGGTGATAAAAATCAAACCAACCCATTTGCAGGTGTTCTAAATATGTGACGGATGCTCAAGCGAGATAAATATGGTCGATTATCCTAATGTTGATATCGCCAATAAGTGGGCCCGAGCAGTTGTCAAAGGCAAAGTTCCAGCATGTAAATGGGTTGTTCTGGCTTGCCAACGTCACTTGGACGACTTAAAAGCATCAAAAAAACGCGACTATCCATATAAATTTGACCCAAAAGCCGCCGAAAAAAAGATACTTTTTGTCGAATTGCTGCCTCATACAAAAGGTGAGTGGGCCTTAAAGCGCTTAAAAATTCAGCTTGAGCCGTGGCAAAAATTTGGTATCGCGGTAACGTTTGGTTGGATGCGCAAAAAAGATGGCTACCGCCGCTTTCGTGAGTCCTATTGGGAGGTGCCACGTAAGAATGGTAAGTCAGCAATCGCCGCAGGCGTCGCTCTTAATATGTTTGCCAATGATGGTGAGTTTGGTAGTGAGGTTTATTCAGGCGCGACAACTGAGAAGCAAGCGTGGGAAGTTTTTAAGCCGGCACGTTTGATGGTATTGCGTTCACCCGCTTTGGTGCAAGCAACTGGCATACAGATTAATGCCGCCAGTCTCGAGCGCCCTGATGATGGCTCTTTGTTTGAACCAATTATCGGTGACCCGCCAGATGGTCAGTCACCACATTGCGCCATCGTCGATGAATATCATGAGCATCCTGATAGCCGTCTTTATGACACCATGCAAACGGGTATGGGTGCACGCCGCCAACCGATGATGTTTGTCATTACGACAGCCGGTCATAATATTGAGGGCCCATGTTATGAGCTGCGCAGTCGTGTGCAAGACATGCTGCTTGGTAATGTGCCTGATGATGAGTTGTTTGGCTGGATTTGGAGTATCGATGACGGGGATGATTGGACCGACCCAAACGTCCTAATCAAAGCCAACCCAAATTATGACGTATCTGTATATGCTGACTTCTTAGCATCACAGCAAACCAAAGCTATCAATAACGCAAGCCGTCAAAACTCTTTTAAGACCAAGCATCTAAACGTTTGGGTATCAGCAAAATCAGCTTTCTTTAACATGGAGCATTGGCGCGCGTGTGCTGATGACACACTAAGTATTGATGATTTTTCAACCACGCCTTGTGTGATGCCGATTGATTTGGCGTCAAAAATTGATATTGCCGCGCGCATTAATCTGTTTTATCGACACGAAGACGATGGCAAGCTTCATTACTACTGCTTGGCGCCATGGTTTTATTTACCAGAAGACACGGTTTATAAGGGTGATGAGAAGCAAGCGGTTGAGCGGTACCAAAAGTGGATGAATCAAGGGCTGCTTGAAGTGCACGATGGTGCTGAAAACGACCTGAATGCTATCGCTGAAGACTTGGTTTCTGATGCGGGAAACTTTCCATTAACCGAAGTGCCTTACGATGAATGGGGTGGTTTCCAAGTTGCCGCTACTATTGAAGCGGCAGGCTATGATGCGGTGAAGATTCCTAAGACGGTTAAGTCTTTCTCTCCAGCAATGCGTGAGCTTGAAGCGGCGATGAAAGGCGGACGGTTTCATCATGACGGTCACCCAGTCCTATCTTGGATGATTGGCAACGTTGTATCACGCGAAGATGCCAACAACAACGTGTTCCCGAGAAAAGAAACCAATTACAAAAAAATTGATGGTGCTGTTGCTCTATTAATGGGTATCAGTCGCGCCATGGTATTGGCTGGCGATGGTGGCAGCGATAATGGCTTCTACGATGATCCAATCATAATCGGTGTTTAATATTTAAGGGATTCAATGTGCGTAATCTAATCAAGCCCAAGCGTTTTGCAAAAGCTGCAAAAGCCGCCATTAGTTTTTTAGGCTTGGATGGACATCTGAGTCTAACGCCTAGTGATAATGTGACAACCAGAACAGCCAGTGGCAAAAACGTCACTGTGGATAGTGCCTTGCAGCTTAGTACTGTGTTTTCGTGCGTGCGCTTGGTATCTGAGACGGTTTCAACATTGCCGCTAAAGGTTTATGAAACTAAAGCCGATGGTAGTCGTGTGGTCGCCAAACAGCATCCTCTGTACGATTTGCTGTGCCGGTCACCAAATTATGAGATGACACCTGCACGATTTATGCAAATGATTGTGGCAAGCCTACTGCTTTGGGGTAATGCTTATGTTGAGATTAAGCGCAATATTAAGGGCAATCGAATTATCTCGCTTGAGCCGCTATTGCCGCAGCATGTCAGCGTGACCCGCAATAAAAACAATCAGCTGCTGCAGTATCACTACACAGATGAAGGTACACGCCGCGAAATTAATCACAAAGATGTTATGCATATTCGCGCGTTTGGCGTTGATGGCGTGATGGGTATCTTTACCATTAATAAGGGCCGTGAGACTTTTGCGACGGCTGCATCTGCTGAGCATGCCGCTGGCAAGTTCTTTGAAAACGGACTGCAAACATCAGGGTTTTTGACCACTGACCAAAAGCTAACCACTGAGCAACGTAACAAACTGCATACCCATATCAGTAAGTTTATGGGCAGTAGCAATGCTGGCAAGACGATGGTGCTTGAGCATGGCATGCAATATAACGGCGTGACCATGAACCCAGAAGCGGCGCAGATGTTAGAAACGCGCTCTTTTGAGATTGAGGAAATCTGCCGATGGTTCCGCGTATCGCCCATTATGATTGGCCACTTTGACAAGCAAAGCAGCTGGGCCGCTTCCGCTGAAGCCCAAGATTTACACTTTTTGAAGTACACATTTAGACCGCTGCTGGTCAATATTGAGCAAGAGATTCTACGTTGTCTTATCGGCAAAATTGATAGCGACAAGTATTACGTTGAGTTTAACGTCGAAGGCTTGCTACGAGCTGACAGTAAGACGCGCTCTGAATATTATTCATCTGGTCTAAATAACGGTTGGATAAACCGTGATGAGGTCCGGTCTAAAGAAAATATGCCGCCGATTGAAGGTGGTGATAAATACACAATTCAATCAGCACTTATCCCGCTTGATAAGGTGGGCACAAACTACAGTGGAGTTACCAAAGATGAGCAAGCGAACAATGATGCCAAAAGCTGATTTTGAAGCAGCGCATGATGTAAAGATGCCGCTTGCTTTGGATCGATGGAATCCAGACATTAAAGCGTCAGACGATGACTCTGAAAACGTTATCAATATCTTAGAAGTTATCGGCTATGACTGGTGGACCGATGGCGGTATCACCGGCAAGTCTATCAGCGCGCAGCTCAAAAGATTTAACGGTGCAGATATTGTCGTTAATATTAACTCCCCTGGCGGTGATGTATTTGAAGGCTTGGCAATCTACAACATGCTGCGCGAATATGCCGGTCATGTGACAGTCAGAGTGCTTGGTATGGCCGCAAGCGCCGCATCATTTATCGCGATGGCTGCTGATGAAGTTAAGATTGCGCGTGCTGGCTTCTTCATGATTCACAATGCGTGGACTGGTGTTGGCGGCAATCGTAACGATATGCGCGAAGTGGCTGACTTCTTGGAACAAATCGATAGCACCATCGCTGATATCTATCATGTCAAAAGCGGTATGGATGCGACCGAATTGTCATCGCAAATGGACAAGGAAACTTGGATTAACGGTAAGACAGCGGTTGAGACAGGCATGGCTGATAGCTTCTTGGACTCTGACGTGATTGCCGAACAAACCAATAATACTGCCAAAGAGCGCATCGCAGCTCATAAACTAGATTTAATCATGGCGCAGGCGGGCATGTCTCGTAAAGAGCGCCGTGGGCTTGTAAAAGATTTAAAGAGTACGCCTAGCGCTACTCGAACAGATGCTACGCAAAACGCTGGCGTTGACTTAACGGGCTTGATTGACGGTCTGCAAAACGCGATTGACTCAATCAAACTGCAATAAACACACTCAATCATTCACCTCGCTGTCTATATGGCGGCTTTTTTTTGTGAGAAAAATTATGGATCCTGAAGATATCAAAAAAGACGACGTAGCTAATCAGCTAAAGCTGGTCAATGCTAGCGTCAAAGAGCTGACTGAAAAAGCGCTGCCGGCAGCCGAAAATGCTTTGAAAGAAGCAAAGAAAGCGGGTGACCTGTCAGAGAAAACCAAAAATGATGTGGATAAGTTGCTTACCGACTTAAATACTCAGCGTGACCTACAGAACCAACTAGCAACCCAATTGGGCGAAGCTGAGCAGATGTTTGCGCGCCTTGGTAATAATGGCAGTCAAGCGCCGGCACGCAATCGTGCAGGTGATTTGGTTATTGTTGATGAAGCAATGATTGAATTTAGTAAAAATGTCTCCGCTGGTCGCCGCTTGGCAATCGACATGCCGCGTAACGCGCTGACTTCATTCGCTGTGAATCCAGTTGATGGTAGCACCAAGATTATCACCAATCCAAATCAGCGCTTAACGGTTCGTGATTTATTGGCACCTGGTGATACTGAATCAAATGCCGTGGCATACCTGCGTGAGATGCTATTCACTAACGCCGCTGCACCGGTCGCTGAAAATACGACCAAGCCTTATTCAGAAATCACGTTTGAAGAAGTGCTATCTGGTGTCAAAACCATTGCTCACTTGATGAAAGTCGCCAAACAGACGCTTGATGACTTGCCGCAGCTGCGTAGCATTATTAATGGCCGTTTGCTTAACGGCTTGAAGCGTGTGGAAGATACTCAGCTGCTATTTGGTAGTGGTGTGGGTAACAACTTGCACGGTATTTATACGCAAGCGACTGCTTTTGCTAATCCTAGTACTAAGACCACGCCTTCAAACAGCTTGGACGTGATGCGTTTGGCAATGCTGCAGGTCACCTTGGCAGAACTGTCAGCCACTGGTCACGTCATGCACGATATTGATTGGACTGATATTGAGCTGATTAAAGATGCGAATACCAAAGGCTACTTATTCAGTAATCCGTTCGGTACGTTAGAAGCGCGCCTATGGGGTCTGCCAGTTGCTCAGACTAATCAGGCGGGTATGCTTGATAACTTCTTGACGGGCTCGTTTGCAGATGCCGCGCAAATCTTTGATCGTGAAGATGCCAACGTCGTCGTCTCTACTGAGAACGCCGACGACTTTGAGAAAAACATGGTCTCAATTCGTGCTGAAGAACGCTTGGCATTGGCCGTATATCGTCCGCAGGCATTCGTTAAAGGTTCGCTAACTGTCGGACCATAATTTTAAAAACTATCGTTAATAACACAAAAAACGAAACTCGTATCGCGGGTTTCGTTTTTTTATTAAGCCAAAGCCAATTTATTAAGTTGTTTTTGCCTTACTAAAAGGAGCAGGTCATGAAAGTTAAATTTAAAGATGTTATTTGCATGGGCAATCAGACATATACCGCTGGTGAAGTCGGTGAGTTTACCGATATCACAGGTCAACAACTGATTGATAAAGGCTATGCCGAAGCGGCTGCTGAGAAAAAAGCTGATGATGACGCTAAGGCTAAAGCGGCTGCTGAAAAAGCCGAGAAAGAAGCTGCTGCGAAAGCTGAAAAAGAGGCTAAGGCGAAAGAAGCCGCTGCCAATACAAAGAAATAAGGCTGAAGGATAGCCTGCTAAATAAGCTGAGTAATCATTATGCGAATTAAAACTCTTAGATTCATGATGGTAGATCGTACCGTGACGCCACGCGATACCATCATTGAAGTCGATAAAGCCCAAGGCGTGCAACTGGTTGAAAAAGGTCACGCTGTCGAAATTGAAACGCCTCAAGCCGTGGTTGTAAAAGCGGAAGCGGCCAAAACCAAAGTATCAAAACCAACTGAAGTAAAAGATAAGGCAGATTAACCATGGTCACACTTGAGCAGGTCAAGTATCAATGCCGTATTGATCATGATGATGAAGATGCGCTACTGACTGGTTATATGGCCTCCGCTCGAGACCATGTGCAAATGCACCTTGACCGGACTATTTACGAAGTCGCGGTACCAAGTGACGACCCTAATGGCGTGATAGACAATCCGTCTATTGACCAAGCGACATTGATGCTGATTGGCCATTGGTATGCACACCGCGAATCTGTGTCTGAAACATCAATGAATGAGGTGCCGATGGGCGTTACAAGTTTGCTCACACCTTATCGAAACCTAGGAATCTAACAATGACCTGCAAAGGATGTGAGGCCCGCCGTGAGTGGATTAAACAAAGAACCGACGAAGCCAGAAAACGAGCAAAGCAGCTTATTGCCAAGCTTAATAACGCTGGTGACGAAGCTGGTCGAACAAAATAACGTACTGATTGAGCAGTCGGCTGAAAAAGAGCAGGTGATATTACGATTGCTTGATCAGCATGATGAGATATTAAACGAGCTTATCGAACAGCAAGAAGATGACGATGAGCAAACAGGATCTACCTTTTTAGATATGGATGACTGATATGGCATTGCAAGCTGGCGAGCTACGACATCGCGTCACAGTCCAAAGCTATGTCAGTGGCGGACGAGATGATGATGGTTATGATTTTCCATCGCAATGGCTGGACTTCAAAAAGGTATATGCAAAGATAACGCCGCTATCGACTAAGGATTTGCTTAGTGCACAAGCGGCAGATTCAGAGATTACCGCTCGAATGAAAGTCCGGTATCGCACTGGTCTTGATATTGATACGACCATGCGCGTTCTTTGGAAGGGCCGTATTTTTGCTATAGACAGTCAAGGGCTTGATGATAGCGATACTGGTGTGGAGTTCACAACCTTTAATCTGAATGGCGGTATTGAGCAGTTTAAGGATTAATCATGGCAAACGAAATCACCGGACTTGATGAGGTGCAAGAAAAGCTGCGGCAGCTTGGTAATGCTCGCAAAGCCAAGAACGCTGCAACTCGCTCATCACGTAAAGCCATGAATATCGTCAAAAAAGCCGCTGTGCAGAATGCTAAGGCGCTGGATGATAAGGATAGTCCTGAACGCATCTGGAAGAATATCATCACTAAGGCAGGCAAGACTAAGGGCGTCGATAACGTTGTGATGAAAGTTGGCGTCAAAGGCGGTGCTAGAAAGTATGGCGCCAATGCAGACAATAGGCGGGCAGGTCGAGTAGGCCGTAGATATCAAACACAAGGCGATAAGAAAAACCCCGGCGGCGATACTTGGTACTGGCGTTTCCCTGAATTTGGTACGGCGCATCAGTCAGCAACCCCGTTCTTGCGACCGGCACTGAATAATAATACGGATGCCGTGCAAGCTGAATTTGCCAGAGCTTATAAAGAAGAGCTCGACAAGGAGATTGCCAAATTATGAGCTTTTTACCTATCTATCGCACGCTTAAAGCAGATGTTAACGTCAATACGCTTATCAATGTAGAAGCAAAAGTTTTTGAAGATGTGGCGCCACATGATACAGCTCCGCCTTATATCGTATGGCAAACCATCAGCGGGCAAGCAAACAACCATTTGGACGAACCTGCTAACTTTGACGACACACAGTATCAGTTGGTGGTTTATGCAACAGATGCAAAGGCTGCTTACGATTTGCGCAATATTTGCCGCGCAGCACTCGAAAAACAATCTTGGGTATTAAATCCCTCTATTAATCTATATGACAGCAAAGCCAAGCTATACGGTCGCGGCTTTGATGCCAACTGGATATTAGCGCGTTAACTATTTACCAATCACACTAGGAGCCGATCATGGCGAAGAAAGAAAAAGGCGTACTCACGCAAGGCACGAAAGTTTGGATTAAGCACGGCGATGAAGCTGCGCCGACGCTGACAAAAATGGATTGCATCACTGGTATCGTATTGGGTGATGATAGCCCAACCGAAATTGACGACACATGTCTCGATGAGCCAGATTCGGCAACATCAACATACGGCCTTAATAAGCCGGGCGAAGGTTCTATTACTATTAACACAGACCCTAAAAATGCAACTCACATGACACTGCTGCAATTGGCAGAGGATAAAGAGTTTGTAGAAGTTTATGTGGGTTGGTCCGACGGCAAAACTGAGCCAACACTGGCGACAGCGCTGGTCACTCTACCTGAAACGCGCACATGGACGACATTCACAGCGCGATTAAAAGCGGGCGCTCCTACGTTTGACCCTGATTCTTTGGTCAAGCATGCGGTCTCAATGAAGCGTCAGTCAAAAGCAATCACTGCGTTTAAAACTGCTACGCCATAAAAGCGCTGCATAATATCAATGAAAAATAAACCCTCTTAATTGAGGGTTTATCTATTTTTAGGAAATGAATATGGCAAAGTTAAGCTTATCAGATATTAAGTCAGGCAGCCTTGTGTCGCAGGTGCGTGATGAAGTAGCAGAATTTTTTCATAATGGCGAAGAAATGAGTGTTGATATTCGCATCAAGCAACTACCATTTATTGAAACTGAATCGCTATTTAAGCGCTTGTATGAAGGTGAGAACGTGTCTAGCGAATGGATCAGCAAGGCATTGGTTGACGATAAAGACAAAGTAATGTTTACCAAGAAGCAGGTAGAAGAAAACTTTGTACAACCATTAGCGGTTGCTGTATTCGATAAGGTTTATGGTGCTGATAATCTAAAAAAGTCGATGGAGAAATCTCGGAGCCAAAAGGATTTATAGCTGGCGAAAATGAATTGCTATTTGAGTTAGCGCTGGCAGGTATCGGCGGCAACACGATACACCAAGTTAAAAACAATCTAACTATGCTTGAGATTAATCAATGGGCAGAGTATCGCCAACGGCGTGGCAGCTTAAATATCGGCAGACGTGTTGAGCAAGCATCGGCAAATATCATTGCTATGAATATCAATAAAGGTCTTAAGTATGAAAACTGGGTAGAACCGCTAGAGTTCATGCCTAATGAAGATGATGTCGTTGAAAGCTTTGAAGATCAGATTGATAATTAATCCGACAAATGTTGCTGTATTGTTTTTGATGATTTATAGTGAGGTCTTTATTGCAAATAAAACGATAAGGACGATTTGTGTCTAAGCTTATTAATTGTAAAAATTGTGGCAGCTCCCTTATTGAAAACACAGATACCTGCCCCGGTTGTGGTGCTAAAGTTAAGCGTAAGTCAGTTCTTACGTGGATTGCAGCAATATTTATTGGGTTTATGGTGCTTTCGGCAGTAATGGCTGGTATGTCTGGTGAAGTCTCTGAAAATGATACTGCTAGTGAGGAAGTGTCGCGACCTACAGATCAAGTAGCGTCGTCATCTTTAGTAGGTAATACCAATACAGAGGTGTTATCTGAAACTGAAGTAATCACAAGTAGCTGGAACTACGATGAATCCATTGATGAGATGCGAGGTACTACTACCTACACCGCTATATCTAAGTCTGAAAACAATGTTTATTTAGAGTCTCCTTACAGCGGCGGCACTAATCTAGCGATTATTATTAGACATAGCGATGAGCTTGGCAATGAAGTTTTGGTTGTTACTAATAATGGCCAGCTATGGTGTGAGTACAGTAATTGCATAATGACAGTAAAACTTGATGATAAGAGTGTTGAACAATACTCTATTTCTAGAGCTGCTGGTGGGTCAAGCGAGGCTATGTTCTTGGACAGCTCTGAAGACGAATTTATTAATCAGTTGAAAAAATCAAAAAGAACTATGATTGAAATAGGGTTTTTTAATAACGGCAATCAGCAGTTTAAGTTTGATGTGTCTGATCTAGAGTGGCAGCATTGATATAACCCTCGAAAAAATATATTTAAAAACCTCAATCAGAAGTGATTGGGGTTTTTTATTACCTAAAACAAGGAAAGTACGCAATGGCTTCAACCTCACTTGGCACATTAACCCTTGATTTAGCGGTAAGGCTAAGTGAGTTTACCGATGGATTAACACGCGCTGAAAGGCAAGCGCGTGATAGTACAAACAATATCAACAATACAGTAACCGAAAATCTAGGCAAAGCAGCATTAGCATTTGGCGCAATGGCGGCAACAGGCGTGGCCGTAGCAGGTGCAGCCCTAGTGTCGTTTACGGTTGAATCGGCAAAGGCTGACGTGCAGCTTAGTATCATGGCTAAAACAGCCAGCACTAGCTTAAAGAGCTTCCAAACGCTAAGTTACGCAGCTCAACAGCTTGGCATTGAGCAAGACGCGCTCGGTGGTATTTTAGGCGATGTTCAGGAGAAGTTGGGCGAGTTTAGCGCGACAGGTGGTGGTGGTGCGGCTGACTTCTTTGAAGCCCTGCAAAACAATACCAAGATGACTGACGAAGAAATCCGCAATCTTGGCAAAACACTGCAAGGTAAAGATGGTGCAGAAGCGATCCAACTTGTTAAAGACAAGATGGACGCATTGGGCGCTACATCACAGGAACAGCGATTTGTTTTTGAAAGTCTAGCAAGTGACTTAGGTAACTTAATGCCATTGTTTGCCGATGGTGGCGACATACTTAATAAGTACGGCGAAGAATTAGAAGCGGCAGGCGTTATCAAGACCGAAGCGGCTATCGAACAATCAAGACGATTGACAGCGCAAACACAAGCGGTCACTACTCAGTTTGATGGTTTTAAAACACAGCTAGCGTCGCAGATGATGCCAGTCTTAAATAGCCTTATGGGTTATTTTGTTGACGGTAAAACAAAAGGCGGTCAGTTTGGCACAACAATGGAGTCAGTAGGCTTGATTGCTAAGACTGTGGCGGCTGGGATTGTGGGCGTTGCAGGTGGTATCAAGCTAATTGTTAGATTGGTTCAAGCATTCGGTGAGCAGGTCGCTAATATTGGCATAACTACAAGTGACTTTTTTGACGCTGACGGACTGGTAAATAAAGCCAAAGCCTTGCGTGATGGGGCTAGGGCTTATGTCGCTATCAATATGGATTTAGGCGCTGACATCATCACCGAGTTTAAAGGTCTAACGACTGCTATTGGCGGTATGTATGAGTCAAGCACTAAGCCGCTTAACGGTCTAGCAGGTGCGCTCTATGCGACTAGCGATGCGACTCAGGTTTATAACGACGGACTAGCTGTTAATGCAGTCGATGCAGCCGCAGCCGCAGCAGCAGAAGGTAAATTAGCAGCCGCTAAAGACAAGACTAGCAAAGCCATTAGCAATCAAATGATGGTTTATAAGGCTTTCAAGAGCGCAGGTTTATCAGACAATCAGGCTCGAATTATCACGGCTGAGGTTGGACGCGAAAACGACTATCAGAGCCAGTATTTGTTTGGCGGCCACAGCGACCCAAAAAACAATCAATACAATCTAGGTATGATTAGCTGGCAGAAAGAGCGCGGCAAAGAGCTTAATGACTACCTGAAGGAATTGGGATTAATTCAAAACGGTCAGATAGTCAAAACGCAAGAGGCGCTTAATGCTCAGGCGATGTTTGCCCTCAAGGAGATAACCACAAACCCAAGATTTGATAGAACCAAAAAAGAGTTTTTATCAAACCCTGATGTTAGTTATGACAAAGGTACGGAGGTTCTAGGTAATAACTATATCGCATGGCGTTACAAAGACCCGAAATACTCCAATGGTCATAATAGGCGCGATAAGCATTACAACAAGCTAAATTCCGAGCTAGGCAGTGATAGCACGATGAAGGTGCTACAAGCTGAGAATAAGGCTATCGAGGATACTTTAAAGCGCCGAAACTCCATACAGGTGAAATATGCAAGTGAGCGTGAAAAACTAGACCTTGAGCATACTAATAATATGCTTGAGATTGAGGTCTTATACTCCAAAGACTCGGCTGAGTATGTCAAGTATTCGACGGCAGAAAAGGCGCGTTATGACGAGAAGCGCACAGCCACAGCAAAATCTATACTTGAAAGCTATATGGCAGATGAAGAAAAGCTGACATACGAGCACAACAAAAAGATTGAACGTATCAATGTCGAGTTTGCGGAAGATGACCAGTCAAGACAATTACTCATTGATTTGCAAAACGCAGCCTATCAAGAGGACTTAGCTAACTTTAGGTTCGCAGCACAAGCAAAAGCGCGTGAGCAAGACAAGTATTACCAGTCTATCGCTCAGAGTATGCGAGAAAATAGACTAGGCGCTGCTAGCACTGGCTTGGATGCTATGGCACAGCGCACGATGAGTGGTCAGGATTACGAAACATGGCGGTTGGCTCAAGACCACGATGAAGCGTTTAACTCAGTCAATGGTCAGTACGCAGGTCGTCAAAATGAGATTAATGCGCGTGATGAACGTGGTGACTTCTTGTTACCAGAGCTTGAGCGCAACGAGCTGCTAGAGACAGCAAGGCAAGAGCATTTGGATGCCATGTGGTCAATGGAGCAAGAATTTGCACTCAAACAACAGCAGCTTGATGAGGCGCAAAAATCTGCGCGCATTGAAATGTATCAAGGCTTGTTTGGTGGATTGGCTGGTTTAACTAAGTCGTTCTTTGGTGAACAGTCAGCAGCACACAAGGTTTTCTTTGGTATTGAGAAGGGTTTTGCAATCGCACAATCTGCAATAGCTATTCAACAAGCGGTTGCCAAGGCTATGGCTTTAGGTTTTCCGCAAAACATACCGTTTATTGGTGCTGCTGTAGCGCAAGGCGCTAGTATTATGAGCAACCTGCAAAGCGTTTCGGTTGACGGTATTGCTCACGGTGGGCTTGATTATGTTCCTAAAGAGTCAACGTACTTACTTGATAAAGGTGAGCGCGTATTGTCACCTAATCAAAACTCAGACTTAACCAAGTTTATGCAAGGCGATAAATCAGGTTTGACAATCAATAACTACTCATCAGCTAAAGTCGAAGCGAGCAGCGACGGCAAGACGATTACGATCACAGACGTTAGAAATGAGGCAAGAAGTGCTGCTAAGTCTGCATTTGCTAACTTGCAGAATCCTAATAGTTTTGAGTCAAAGCAGCTTACACGTAACACTCAAACACAACGGAGACGCTAAGCATGGCAATAGAAGATGATTTACCACGGCTTATCCTATGTCCGTTGCTTGAGAATTACAACGTAGGTATTGGCAATGATGTATTAAGCACTCAATACACGAATGGGCCGCCGCGTCTGCGTCTAAACAACGTAGGCGCACCGCATCAAATATCTGTGACGTTTAGGCATAAAGCACAGCATCACGATTATATTTGGGATTTTTGGGAGCTGTATAAAGTCAAGCCATTTGCAATGCGCTTGATAATCAAAGGCACAACGATGCAGTGGTATCAGTGCTGGTTCAACGGTATGCCGCAAGATACGGTGCTAGGTGGCAATGTATTTGAATTTAGCTGTGGCCTTATCGTCAAGCCGATACCTGTTGACCTTGAGCTTGCAGCCACCTTTATCCGTTTTTACGAGGCAACAGGTGGCGATATTTCAGGATTTACAAATCATCTTGAAAAACTGGTCAATGAAGATTTGCCTGACGCGCTAGGGAGTTTAAATGCCTGATTATAATTACTGGTTATCAGGCAATCCTGATGACGTTAGATTGCTGTGTGTGGAGGTTTCACACCCTGCATGGTCAAAGGTGTACCGTTTAGTACAGAACCACGCTGACGGCATCACAGTGCAACATGAGAATGCGTTTAGCTATGATTATGAGTACGTGCCACTGACAATCCAGCGTGGTACAAACTCAGACGACCTCGACCAAGAAATAACGATAGGCGTAGGCGATTTGGGCGAAACATTCCCTGCTGAACTAAAACGCGCGCGTGACAGTCAATACTCAGACATTAGACCGACGCTTAACTATCGTGAATACAATCTGTCTGACTTGACCAAGCCGCAAGTCACTATTCTAGGTTTGGAAGTCACAGACTACGAGCCAAAGATTGAGGGCGCAGTATTTGTTTGCCGAGCAAAGCAGATGAATCTAACAAAGACAGGTGAGGTCTACACGCTAGATAATACGCCAACGCTACGAGGTTTTGCCTAATGTGGGACGCTATCAAATACGATGCTGACAAATACTGCTGCGAGCATTTTTTGATAGATGCTTACAAGCACTACACTGGAATTGATATATCAAACAAGCTGCTTACGAGTGGCTTTTTTAGTGCCTCGAATTTGCGTCAGTTTGTGCCAGTCATTGAGCCGACACAGCACACAATTGTCCTATTTAGGGATAAGGGTAAAGCTCATGTGGGCTTATGGCTAGATGGGCGCGTGTTGCACCTAGAGCCACAAGGCGTGGTATGGCAGATGCTCGATATTGTGAAAAGAAACTTTGAAAGGGTGACGTATTATGGGATTGCTTAAAAAATTCAGAAAGCAAGTTGAGTTGGTAGTGATCCGCGACAAACTTAACCCAGAAAACATCGAGTATTATCAAGGTGATTGTCTTGAGGATTTGATGAAACAGGCTTTTGGTAGCAATGGATTGTCTAGTAGCGTCAAGATTCATCATAGTCAATACGGCAACGAGGTCACACCTAAGACACAGCAAGACGTTGACAAGATAATGAAGCTAAACGGTAGGTTTTATGCCGTGGTAGAGCCGTTAGGCATACTCAACAAAGCTGTCGATATATTCATGCAAGTCACTGGCCTTGGTTGGCTCATGCGTCAGCTAACGCCTGAAATACCCAACGTAGGCTTGCAGACTTCACCGCCAAGCCCTAATAACGCATTAGCAGCACGTACCAACAAGCAGCGTTTGGGCGGCCGCATACCTGATATTTTCGGTACGGTTTATAGCGTACCTGATTTAACCGCTGTTACTTATAGCGTCTACATCGACCACAAAGAAGTTGAAATGTCAGCTTATCGCGTAGGCCGTGGCAAGTACGATGTAAAAGAGGCTTACGACGATACGACGCCAATCAGTCAGGTGTTCGGCTCTAGCGTACTGGTTTTTGACCCAGACACTACGTTTGATGATACACCAGCGTTTCAGTTCGGTTCGGCATTTACAGCAGAAGAAGCAGCCTGGTCACGCAAAGTCGCCAAGCGGTACACGTCGGTCAATGGTCAGACATTGCAAGCGCCTGATAGCTATCTGACAGTCGCAACGACATTTAAAAACCCAAACATCATCGAAACGTCGAGCAATGCTGACTTTAGAAACAACTTTGCAGTCGGTGACACGATATTGATTGAGGGTGCTGACAATCTAGTGTCAGCAAATGGTGTAACCGAGGGTGTTGACCCCGACATAACCGATGTGACTTACACGCTAAACGGTCAGTACGATATATTGAGCGTCACTGAAAAACAAATAACCCTATCTAACCCTGCTGCTGTTAATACTGACTGGCAGACGTTGACCGATAATGTCGATCTAACCGTTGAGTCTGATGCGGTCACGCTATCGACTGAGACAGATACGTTTTGGCAGGGTTGGCACTACACTGATTTAAAAGAGCATGAAAGCGCGTACATCAATATCACTGCTCCTAACGGTCTGTATGATGGTGAGCCAAGCGGACGGTGGCGAGCATTGCGTCTGTACGGTGTGATTGAGTCCGAGATTGTCGATATTAATAACAATCCGATTGCTAACACGCTTGTCACTCAGCAATTTAGTATCGAATCGCCCAGCAGCGAAGGCATGACATGGGAGCCTAGACAAGCAGGTGGTCTGTTTAGTGGTCAAAGTATTGATGCAAGCTACGAGGTATCGACTACTGACAGCAGCGACAACAAGATACGCTCAACAGCAAACAAAACTGTTGTTATTGAAAACCCTAATTTTAGCAAAGGTAAGCGGTTGCGCTTTAGGATTGCGCGCACATCAAACGTGGTCACGGACAGCTCAGGCGGTATCGTTGATGAGCTAAAGATTAAAGACTTTTACGGCATACGCTCAATGGAAGCTAGCGATTATATGGCAGGTACAACCAACGTGCTGAGTAAAACACTAGGCACAGAGGGCGCATTGTCACTCAAAGAGCGTAAATTGCGGCTATTGGTGCAGCGTTACGTGACCGATGCGACGACTGGCATACTAAAGCTGTCAAACAGAGCTGACGACATTATCAGGCATATAGCGACTGACCCAAAAATCGGTAACTTGCAGTTATCACAAATCGACGTTGCACAGATAAAGTCTGAGATTGACGCACAGGTTGCTTATTTTGGTACTGAAAAGTGTAGCGAGTTTTGCTATACGTTTGATGACAACAATCTAAGTGCCGAGGAAACGATGCAGATAGTTGCTAAGGCAGTATTTAGTCAAGCCAAGCGACAAGGCAATAAAATCATGCTCGACTTTGAGCGTAAAGTACCTGCGAGTGTTGCCGTCTTTAATAGCCATAACATATTGCCCGATACCTTTACCGCGCCGCAATCACTAGGTATTGCGAACGATTATGATGGCGTAAAGGTCGAATATACCGACCCGATTGATGACGCAATTATCACTATGACTTATCCCAATGATGCGATCACAAATCCGCATGAAGATAAATTAATCGGCGTGAGAAACAAGGTACAAGCGCATACTCACATGATGCGCCTTTACAACAAAGACCGTCATGCGTACAAGTCATGCGAGTTTGTCGCAGGTGATGAATCTAACATTGTGGTGCGTACAAACCGCATTACCGTAGCTGACCAATTACGCGCTGATGTGCAACAGGGCAGCGTTGATAGCATTGAGATTATAGACGGCTCTATCGTTTTGTTTACGAGCGACACTGTTAGCATTGATGACAGCGATGACAACCACTTGTTTATACAAACCATTAATAACGGCGTGGAGAGCATACCTGTTGTTGCTAGAGATGATTACAGTGTGCGCCTGTTGAGATTGCCAAGTGGCGAAATAAGCAGCGGCCACAACGCTGTGGTGCAAGCTGTCTATCAGATAGTTAAAACGCAAAGTGACAGCAATGATGCTTACTTAGTTGCTCAAAAAGACCCGTCAGACGGCATGACAAATAAGCTTTTATGCACAAACTATAGCGATTGCTATTACCAAAACGATAGCGATTTTAAAGACAATAAAATAGAGGGGGCTGTATGAGCTGCAATGATGTGATGCACACTATCTGCTTAAAGCAATATGACACAGTGTCTATTGTTTGCGAGTATCTAGACGATTTAGGACAGCCGGTAAATTTGACAGGGACGACAATTAAATCAAACTTAATTGCATCGTCCGGCGGTGCTATCCAGTCGTTTACGGTAGTAAATACAAATCTATCAAAAGGTGTGTTTGAGTTAAAGCTACCGGACGAATCGTTAGCAGTTGACACGTATAGAGCTGATATTTTATTTACCGATACTCAAAAACGATTGTCTAGCGACGCTTTTGTACTCAATGTTATTGATGCTATCACAACACCTTAAAGGAGCGAGCAATGCCAAGATTGAAAGTGACAGCGCGTAGTAATTCGCCTTTTGGTGCTATTGACGATGCCCAGCATAAATTTGTTATCAAAGTTGGTTCAGGCGCTAAAGGTGACAAAGGCGAAAAAGGAGACAAGGGCGAAACAGGCGAACGTGGTCTGCAAGGTGTTCAGGGTATACAAGGGCTAAAAGGTGAGACCGGTCAGCAAGGAATCCAAGGGGTTAAAGGCGAACAAGGAGATAAGGGCGACAGGGGTGATACAGGTCTAATAAACGGAGCGACACAAGTAAAAGTAGATAGCACCACAAAAGTTATGTATAACGGCTCGTCAATACCAGCAAATACTGCTGCTAGCAGAATCATTGGAACAGCAACGGGAAATGTACCTGAATTTGAGTCATACCTTGGCTCAAATCATGGATTGGCTAGAATGGGTTATGGCGGCTCGCTATCTCCATTAACATCGTGGGATGAAGTGCCAACATTAACAGGGTTTTACAGGTCATTAGACAATACTAACGCAAAAAGTCCATTTTCAAACCAATGGTCTACGAGGCTTTGTCATAGATTTGGTCCGACTTCGGGTTCTGAGTTAGCTCTAGGTGTGACATCTTCAGTGTTGGCTGTACGCGCAATAACGACCAATGGCGAAACCGCATGGGCGACGGTGTATACAACAGCAAACACAACAAAAGACTCAAACGGATTTATCAAAGCAGCGTCTCCTATTGTTCGAGTTTTTGCGGATAAAATTGAGACAAATGAAGATGCTGAATCACAAGGTATTGAATACATCAAAAATGGTGTAGGTGACTACACGCTAGCAAACACATCAGGCTTATCTACTGATGGTTGGTACATCGAGCTACCTAAAGACATGAATGGAAACCCAAAGGTTGCTGTGACACTAAACGAGGTTGATGGTGTAATCACACTCAAGTCATACAAGCGCATCTTTAGCATGACTACGTTTACGTTTGAGCCTGACTTAAACGAGCCATTAGATATTCCCGATGGTCGATGGATTGATTTACGCCTTAATGATGTGCCGATTGATGATGACTTGCTGTCTAGTGATATGTAAAACAGGGATTAATCATGCGTACTAATGCACAACCAAGCTGACAAAACAGCAGGTGAGATTGACGACTTGATTGGGTTGTCTTTAAACAGTGCATTGTTAGATACTGAGATTAACAAGCAGTCGTAATGTTAGAATTAAAACTGTAAAAGCTTGGCCGTGACAGGTCTTGTCACACTAGATGACACAGATGAATTGACTTACGATTAACTCGCATAAAAATAGTTTACAGCCCTCACTTAGACGGCTTTTTTTGGAGTAAAAAAATGGCTAACGATATCGTGCAAACAATAACAGACGCTAGAATTGATGCAAGGGCTTTGTCTGAGTTTATGTTTAAACCAGCAAGCTATATGGTTGCAAGGCGATTAGCACCGCCCGTACATACGCTTAATTATTACTTAAACCTATTTGATACGGTAGCAGCTGATGGCGCTGCCCAGTTAGCACAAGCAGCAATAAATCAAGGCTTTATTACTATCGACAGCTTTGAGCTTGGCGCAACCATCACACAGCGCAATCAGGCACTACGTCACACTGCAACAGGTAGGCTGTATAGATGGGCAGGTGACTTACCAAAAGCCGTACCTGCAAACTCTACGCCTACAAGTAGTGGCGGTACTGGAGATAACGCGTGGTTAGAGGTTAGTGATGTTACTTTGCGGCAAGACCTTGCCAATGCACAGCATAAGCTACGCACTAGAATAGTTTCTGAGGTCTCCTCTCACGTTACCGCTGAGGCAGATCGGGCTGAGAGCGCTAGGGATGCTGCATTCGTTAATGCAGATGTATACCCTGATATTGCAACAGGTCTGGCTGCCGTTGCCGATGGCGAGCAGTTTCAGGTGGTCCTAGGAGATGAGGTGGTGCGCTATCGGAACAGTGGAGACGTCGACGGTATTGAAGTGGCGCGCTACCCCTCGGCCAGCGTCTTCAGCGACCTAGATGCACTAATTTCATCGGAGGTTGCGGAACCTCTGTTGAGTTTTAAAGACTCCGAAGGGGCTGAATACGCACTATTTAATTCTGCCGGTGAGCTAATACTGTCAGGATTGGACTCATCAGTTCAAAGCTCGTTACAACAAGAGGCTGAAAAAACAGCTGATTTAATTGAAAAAACAGCTGATTTAATTGAAAAAACAGCTGGTTTAATTGATAGCGACTTTGGCGAGTATGCGTTAACACATGAGTTTAGGGACTCAGAAGGATATACAGTATTAGCGCTTGATTCAAACGGCTCTCTGTTACTACAGGGGTTAGGTGGGAAGGGGCTGCAGCAGTGCATACACGAACTGCAGCAAGACAGTCAAGACAGTCAAGATAAGCAAGACGAAGCCGCCGGGTTTACGGTAATTGTAGAACCCGAGCCGATCACCCCAATTGTGACAGAACCTCCAACAGTGAGACTTGACGAAACACACAACACGCCACGGATTCAAGGCGTACCGTCGGGAGCGCGAACAGGGTCACGCAGCTGGGCTTGCTGGTATTCAAACGATCTAATAACTGGCGAAGGTGGTGGCGATTACGTCAATGTCGCTTATTCCGATGATAACTGGGACACCAGTGTTGAGTATGCGCACATTGCATACGACGACCCCACATTGCGCGTTTTTGATCCGCAAATATGGACGGACCCAAGAGGCTTTCTTTGGGTTCTGGTTGGCGTGGGCGGCAACAATGTTATATCAGACGGATTGCAAGGAACGTGGGCGTTTACAGTCAAAAATCCAGAGGCCGAAATACCAAACTTTTCAGCCGCGATGCTTGTGTCTAAAATCGGCATCCCCATGAATCCCAAAACAATCAATGAGCAGATATACTTACCGATAGACAACTGGCTGGGCTCTAACTCCCAGTTCCCTGAGTTGCCCGCTAGTCGTATTTTTGCGCTTGATTATCTCGACAGAAAAGCGCAAAGAATCATTGATTTACCTGCGTCTCAACCTGCAACAAAATACGTTGAGACAAATATTGCGCAATTATCTAACGGCGATATTATCGGTGTGGTCAGAACACCGGGTAGTGCGCAGATTACTAAAAGCACTGATAACGGAAAAACGTGGTCACAATTTGAACCGTGGTTGGCACTGGGGGCAAACCCATCTACGCGACTGTGGGTAGGAGCGACGCCGTCCGGTAGGCTTTTAGTTGCATATAACAACGCTGAAGACAGGTCTAATTTAACTATAGGGCTGTCAGAAGACGGCGGGGAAACTCTTTCACACAAACTGCTAGTTGATTCGCGAGCAGGCGTAACATACCCGACTGTTTATTTTGATGACGTCGGTAATATACACGTTGTTTACGATAGAAGCAGGGGGGTCGCTAAAGAAATTAACGTCGCGATTGTTAACGAAGCGGAGCTTATAACAGGAACGGCAACTCCGATTATTAAAATTATTTCAACAAAGTAAGGGGATACTAATGTCTACTATCATCAAATCTAATGTACGTTTCACGGGTGATCCCAAGTCACTTCCGCCCACTTTATTAGCAGACCGGCATTCAGGAATGGTTGCAGGTTATGGATTACGACGATTGTCACGCGCCTATGATGGTCCGTGTATTACGATCAGTCGGCAGTCTGATGGCGAGTTAATGCCCATAGGCTTTAGTGGGAATTCACTCGACGTGTCGGCTGTCGAGGAGTTTGCGAACGGTGAGGTTTGTGGCGTTTATCACATTCATAATCAAGTAGGGGACAAAAATTATATTCAAAACTCGGCATTCCCCACTCAACCCAAAATCACAGATTCATCCGGGAAAGTGCACATCGTCAACGGAAAACCGTCTATGTATTTTGATGGGCAAAGTCTCTTTAGCGCTGGTGCATTGAACGGAATGATGCAGAACTCTAACAGCTTAATACTCGCCACTGCGTATAAAATTACAGGTGAAAAACCAGCAAGAACTGGGATTGTGTCCACAGCTGTTGGATCAACAGGCGTTATTGAAATGGTTGTCCAAGCGGATTACGTGCCGAATGCAAACATTTTAGCAATTAATCGGCACCCGTCGGATGGAATAACAGTTATTAATAAGACTGCATCCAACAATAACGATTTACAGGTTGCCACGCTATATGCAGATTGGCAATCAGGCAATACTGGCTTTGTTGGCGGAGCGTTTGGTAATTTAGAAAGCTCCGGTACGTTCTTGCAAAGCAATGAAAACGTTTATATCGGACAAAGATTCATTGACGAAGGAGGAGAAACCAGAATGATTGGATTTGTCTCTGAGTTTAGTTTTTTTATTGACTCAAGCACATCAGAAAGAAACTTAGAAAGTATTAACGCTGACTTGTCCGCTTATTATCTTAGATAAATAAAATCTATAATAATTAATGGTTCATCTCTAAATAAATTAAAGATATACCTTAACTTTCCTTATACGGTTATTATGGATTTGGTGGGTATGTCTCATTGCTATAGCCGTCAAAAACTAGCCACTCAATGAGTGGCTTTTTTATTATCTAAAATTTGAGGGGAGACAATGCCAAACAACACACCCTTTTGGGACATCATCTTGCTAAAACTGTTGGTATTTCTGCCCAAAGTTTTTGCTGCTGTCATCGGGGCTATTCTTGGTTTGATGCTAAGCGGTGACATCGGCAGGGACGGTAAGATACAAGTCAATATTTCAGTCATTGTTAAATTTACGATAGCAGTCACAATAAGTTTGTACGGCGGTGAAGCGTCTATTGAGTATTACAAGCTGCAAGACTACAGTGTTATGACACATGGCTTTGTCATGCTTATGTGGGCAGTATTTGGCATGTTAGCCATCGGTATCGTTTATCAAGCAGTAGCATTATGGCAAGGCAAAACCCTTGCTGAAGTCATTAAAGAGATCAAAGATGCAGCGTTTGCAATTTTTGGCAAATAACAATCAGTATTAAATACCGCTCCTTTTTAGGGGCTTTTTTTTGGAGCTAAAAATGGCTAATTTTGAAAATCTATTTAATCGACTGATGGAGCATGAGGGCGGTTACGTCAATCATCCAAGCGACCCTGGCGGTGAGACAATGTGGGGCGTGACAAAGCGAGTAGCGCAAGCGCACGGTTATTTTGGTGATATGCAAAAGCTGCCAAAATCCCTTGCTAAGCAAATTACTGAAAAGTCTTACTATAAAGCAGTGAAGGGAGATCAGTTAGACAGATTAATTGCATGGCAGTTAACAGATGCGGCATATAACCATGGCAACCGCCAAGCTGTTAAGTTTTTACAGCGTGCGGTCGGTGCTAGTGCGGATGGTTTGATTGGTCCACGAACATTGGAAGCTGTCGCAGCAATAGATAAAAACGATGTCGTCTTATTGTTTAATGCAGAGCGTATTGAATTTTACACTGGGTTACGCGGCTGGGTCAGCTTTGGTAAAGGCTGGTCTAGACGTATTGCTAAAAATTTACGATTTGCGGCGGTAGATAATTAAGCTGTGACATGATTCTTGACATCCTCCCGCCAAACACTATCACATCTAATCACATTGTGTTATCGTAAGTCATTGATTTTAATAAGCCCTAGTTTGATAGCGTGTGATAGTATTTGATGTAATCGGGTTCAACTCCCGCCATCTCCACCAAACATTAAAAATCCGATCACTTAGGTGGTTGGATTTTTTTTGTCTAAATTTTATGGTTAATTAAACGAGTCATGATGCTAATGAATTTTTGATGAG
>Ga0098067_1000097_pt1 | contig 35167 bp, 29 predicted proteins | sample 26_taG_FD_92578 | JGI IMG/M metagenome (GOLD analysis project Ga0098067, IMG submission 92578) | Marine viral communities from Cariaco Basin, Caribbean Sea - 26_WHOI_OMZ | ecosystem: Environmental > Aquatic > Marine > Oceanic | place: Caribbean Sea: Cariaco Basin | collected 2014-11-09
AAAGAAATAAGCAACAGTTTTGAAGGATCGGGTAATTTCTGAAGCTTTTTTACCAGAACCGAATCGTAAAGTACTACCACATAGATCCTGTTATTGCTGGCTTCTTCTATTGTGGGAACAGCTTTTCCCAGAACCCACTCCCCCGGCCTGAAGTTGGGCAACATACTGTCTCCCTCAACCTGAAAGCCCCTGTGGGTGGCATTACGGTACTCGGGCAGGGGAATATCAAATGCCGGTAATTGTTGGTACCATTCAACATCCTGCACATTATGCGGGTAACCCGCAGCGGCCTTTACATTAACCAGCACAATGTTTTCTTCCTCTGCACTGTTAAGGCTCACCACTTTGGGACTTATATCGCCTTTGGTCACCTGCAGGTATTTTTGGTTACTTTCTCCAAACAACCACATGGGATTAATAGCGAATTGACGCAGCAACTCGGCCACCACTTTTCCCGATAGTTTGGTACGCCCCCTCTCAATGTCGGCCGTAGAATTCTTGATGCCCAGTAAATTGGCAAATTCGGTTTGCGTAAAGTTATTTTCATCCCTTACCTCTTTAAACCGCTTAATTTCTTGTGATACATCTGTTCCCATACAAACAAATTTAGCTATTTTAGGAAAATATCCAATTTATTTTTAGGACATTTTCCTAAATTTTTCTGTTTTTTCAACTGTAACTAAAGAAGTAACATTCCTTTAGGAAGAAAAAGGGAGAATAAATCCTATTTTTCAACAATGGAAAAACATTACCTGATCCTTGCAGGCCTCGGTTTCGCTACCATCATTATGGCATGGCTTCCCTCCTTTTCTGAAAAGATGAAGATAAGCTCGCCCATTCTATTGTTGCTTATCGGGTTTGGTTTGTATGCAGTGGGGTTGCTCCTGGGCTGGCCCGATCCTTTGTGGGACGATCAAAGCCTTATGTATTTTTCTGAAGCTCTCGTCATCATTTCGCTCATGGGTGCCGGCTTAAAGATCGGGGCCAATTACAGCCTTAAAGCATGGAGAAAACCCCTACTTCTGGTCTTTATTACCATGCCCATTTGTATGGTTTCAGCATTCCTACTGGGGCAGTATTTCCTGTTGCTCAGTTTACCGTCCAGCTTGTTACTGGCTGCGGTTTTAGCCCCTACAGACCCTGTTCTTGCTGCAGAGGTACAACTCGATGACCCTCTGGAAGAAGAAGAACATGCCAATGACATTCGATTTACACTTACTGCCGAAGCAGGCCTCAACGATGGGGTTGCCTACCCCTTCTCCTATCTCGCTGTACTCGTGGCGCAGGCCGGAAGCTGGGCGGCTTTCAGTTTTACAGATTGGCTGTGGGACAAATTACTTCTGAAAGTAGTAATCGGGGTTATTTGCGGGCTGTTCATTGGATGGCTCATTGGGCATTTGATGGACCGGATCCATAAATACGCCGGCGTAAAAACCTTTGTAGGCTTCCTTGCCCTCTCCCTTACTTTTATGACCTACGGCTTGACGGAATTGCTTCACGGCTACGGCTTCCTGGCGGTTTTCTTCGCCGGCTTCAGCCTTAGGTATTACGAGAAGGTAGATCAGGATTACAAAAAGAAACTTCACGATTTTGTTCAGGAAATGGAGCACCTTTTTATGGTGATCTATATCCTTTTGTTTGGAGGCTCTATTATGAACGGGATGCTCACGCTAACCGATTGGAAAGGGGTGGTTTTCGCTTTCTTATTTGTGCTCGTCATACGGCCCGTTGCAGGTCTCATAGGCTTATGGGGCGTAAAAAAGGATTTTAAAAGCAAACTTGCCGTAAGTTTCTTCGGAATACGCGGAATTGGCTCCATCTTTTACCTCTCCTGGGCCTTTGTAACTTTCGACTATTTTAGCCATAAGAATGAATTATACGCCATTACCGCCTACATTATTCTCATCTCTATTGTGATTCACGGCTTCACCGCACCTTCAGTCATTGGTCATTTCAAAAAGAGGGGAAGATTTAATAAAACCCACTCACAACCTAAGGATTAACAAATGTTTATGGCAAAGCTTTAAAATTCTGAAGCCTGAATTTCTTATTTTAAAAAGGAAAATTCAGAAAAAACAAGAAAAATGAGCAAAGGCTACCATTCTACCCGAAAAGTGGAAAAACCAACTGAAATCTCCTCGTCTGGCTGGAAATCCATCGGGTTTGCAGTTAAAGATCAAATAGGAGAAGACAATGTTTCCATCGTTTCGGCAGGAGTCGCCTTTTATGCGTTTTTAGCGGTGTTCCCGGCTATAGGGGCACTGGTTTCTATTTACGGCCTTGCGATGGATCCGCAGAGCCTTCAGGGCCAATTGCAAAAAATTTCACAGGTCATGCCACAACAGGCCTTTGAGATTATTCAGACCCAATTAAAAGATCTTGTTTCCACACCTCAAAGTGCCCTTAGCTGGAGCCTGGCCATTGGGATCCTTCTGAGTTTATGGAGTTCCAATAAAGGCATGAAATCGCTCTTCACAGGCATTAATATCGCTTATGGCACCAACAATGAAAGGGGCTTCATCAAACAAAACGCCCTCACCTTACTTTTTACTTTTGGTGCTATTCTCCTGGTGATCATAAGCCTGGGAGTCATTGTAATTTGGCCCGTGATCATAGACGAAATCCCATTGCCGTCTACAATAACCGCCTTGATAACCTGCCTTCGCTGGCTTATTCTCGCTGCCATGGTGGTATATTTTATAGGATTGATCTATCGCTATGCACCTGCAAAACCCACTTCTGCTTTTAAATGGGTGCTGCCGGGAGCCCTTATTGCCACCTTACTGTGGTTAATCGCCTCCTGGGGATTTTCATTCTACGTGAAAAACTTCGGAAGTTACGGCGAGGTTTATGGTTCTATTTCGGCAGTAGTAGTGATGCTGCTATGGCTCTTCCTTACCAGCATTATTATTCTTATTGGTGCTGAAATCAATTCAGAAATAGAAAAATATTCCCGCACTAAACCCTAGATCCACAACGGCCGGCTTCAAAAAATACCTTTCAAAAATGCCATTTTTGAGAGGCATTTAAAAATATGACCGGTATCATATTTTCCAACCCGCTCATTTTCAACCTTTGTACCCGGTACGAAACGAGCAATTTTTATGGAAGAACTTTCTTGCTATCACTGCGGTGATACGATTAAGTCATGCATCAGCTTTGATGATAAGTCTTTTTGCTGCAATGGCTGCAAAACTGTTTATGAGATCTTCTCAGAGAACGGCCTTACTTCCTATTACGAAATGGAGACGGCTCCCGGCGCCGCACCTGCCAAACTCGAGGGGAAATACGACTTTTTGAGCAATGAGAAGATCGTTGATAAACTCCTGGAGTTCAATGACGGCAACGTGCAGGTTATCTCGCTGTACATCCCACATATTCACTGCAGTTCCTGCATCTGGATCCTTGAAAACCTGAGCAAACTAAAGGCCGGGATCACTGCCTCACAGGTGGATTTTCCTAAAAAGAGCCTGCGCATTACCTATAATTCTGAAAAACTCACTTTAAAAGACCTCGTCCTGTTTCTTAGCAGCATTGGCTATGAACCTTACATAAGCCTTGATGACAGTGAAACCGGAAAGAAAAAGATAAACCGCAGCATAATCTATAAACTCGGGGTTGCCGGTTTTGCTTTTGGGAACGTCATGTTCCTCTCTTTTCCCGAATATTTTGAAGTTAACGAATACTGGCTAGACCAGTATAAAGGCCTTTTTAGATGGCTCATGTTTGCCTTTTCCCTACCGGTGGTTTTTTATGCCGCACAAGATTATTTTGTATCGGCTTATAAAGGTCTGCGGGCCAACATCCTTAATATAGATGTGCCTCTTGCCCTGGGTGTGCTCGTCCTGTTTGTGCGCAGTACCCTTGAAATCATTTTTGACTGGGGCTCCGGATTCTTCGACAGCCTCACCGGACTCGTTTTTTTCCTTACCCTCGGAAAATTCTTTCAGCAAAAAACATACAATTTCCTCTCTTTTGAGAGAGATTACAAATCGTATTTTCCTATCGGCATCACCCGCATAAATCCTGATGGGAAAGAAGAAAGCATTCACGTTCATGACATTGAGAAGGGCGATCGCATCCTGATAAGAAATGAAGAACTCATTCCCGTAGACGGGATTCTTATCAACGGCAAAGCGCGTATTGATTACAGCTTTGTAACGGGAGAATCTGAGGCCGTTGAAAAAGAGTCGGGAGACAAGTTATTTGCCGGTGGGCGCCAGGTTTCGGGGATGATAGAGATGGAAGCCCTCAAATCGGTTTCTCAAAGTTACCTTACAAAATTGTGGAGCAATGACGTTTTCCAGGTGAAAAAGGAAGATTCGTTTACCTCTTTCATCAACCACATCAGCAAATATTTCACTTCGGTACTGCTGTTAATCGCCTTTTCGGCCACTGCATTCTGGCTTTTTATAGACGTGGCAACAGCCATTAACGTCTTTACGGCCGTGCTCATTATTGCCTGCCCCTGCGCCCTGGCCATGTCTACACCCTTCACCCTGGGCAACCTGCTCCGCATTTTTGGGAATAAGAAATTTTATCTCAAAAACGCAGGAGTCATTGAGCAACTTGCCAAAGCCGACACCCTGATCTTTGACAAAACCGGAACGATTACTTCAAACAAGAAAAGCAACATTAGTTATGAGGGCGTCACTTTAACTTCGGAAGAAGAATTTCTTCTGAAGAATACTCTGCGCGCTTCAAACCACCCGTTAAGCCGAAGCCTCTACGACATGCTGGCCGAATATGATATCGTTGCGCCTGAAGAATTCCGTGAAATAACCGGAAAAGGAATCGAATCGGTCTACCACAAACAGGCCATGAAAGTGGGATCAGCCGATTTTGTTGGAAGCACAACAGCCGGCGCCTCCCTTAACACCTCGGTACACATTAGTGCCAATAATGAATACAAAGGCAGGTATGTCTTTTTCAACGAATATCGTGAAGGAGTGCAGGCCCTTTTTACTGAACTGGCGCCACAATACCACCTCTCCATTCTCTCTGGTGATAATGAAGGAGAAAAATCCAGGCTTACAGAACTCTTACCTGCAAGCACCCAGATGCTCTTTAACCAGAAACCGGAAGACAAGCTCGATTATATTGCCTCGCTTCAAAAAGAGGGGAAAAAGACTATTATGGTAGGCGACGGACTCAATGATGCCGGGGCCCTGGCTAAAAGTGAAGTGGGAATTGCCATTTCTGAAAACGTAAACGTCTTTTCTCCCGCCTGCGATGCCATTTTAGACGCCAGCCGCTTTGAAAGTCTGCCAAAATTCATCACGGCATCTAAAAAGGCCATGAGCGTCATCAAAGTGAGCATGGTTTTATCTTTTCTCTACAATGTGGTAGGCCTGTATTTTGCCGTGACAGGGCAGTTATCTCCCATTATTGCTGCTATTTTGATGCCGTTTAGCTCTATAAGCATCATTGCGTTCACCACAATATGCACCAACATTATTGGCCGTAAAATTTAGCCCCTCAATGATCTCGCTGCGGCAAAATATCCTGAACCTGTTTTTTTCTGAAAAAAGTTGGGATTTAGAGCCTAAAACTTATATTTTAGGAAGGTGATTATTTGTTTTCCTGCCTCATGGCTGGAAAGCGACGAGAAAGCAAACCCCTACTTGCTTCTTGTTGCTTTAAAGCACCCTCCCAAACATCTTTTTTGACACAGCATGGAAAGACCCTTCTGGGGAATCTTTATATATTTATTTTCAGAAGAACTGGTTTCCTCTAAATCAAGATCTCATGTAATAAGATAAGATCGAAAAATATGGGGATCCAAAAATGCCATTTTTGACACCTCTCTATTTTTTATTTTTAGGTATGGATATTTTGAGCTTCATGTGTTACCAGGTTAAGCAGAAAATTTTGATGATTTCCACTTATTTTCAGGAGTTATGATTGCACCCCCTTATTCAGAATTTTCTGAAATTGCTTCTGAAGATATCCTGCTTCGGAAAATTAGACCCGAAGATGTTCCTGCGCTGGTGAGCATTTCCTACTACGACGGAAAGAAGGCTGCAAATGAAGCTGAAGCTGCCATGATGCTAAAAAAGATTGAGCAGGATTATATTTCTGGAAACAGCATTCACTGGGGCATAGAAGAAAAGAGTTCGGGAAAGATTACAGGTACCTGCGGCTACTACCGTGGCTTCAAAAATGATTCGGGAGAGCTTGGTTGCATCCTGCTCGATGAGTACAGGGGCAAAGGCTTTATGAGCCGGGCAATGAAGCTGGCAATAGCTGTAGGGTTTAAGAAAGGCCTTAAAAAGATATTTGCTGTGACTTCCAACCAGAATACTTCGGCCATTAAACTCCTGGAGCGGTTAAACTTCAGAAGAACCGGAGAAGAAGATCATGAAGTACATTACGCAATCTTTCGGGAAGAACTTTTCAGCATAAGAGCCTTCAGAAATGATGAAAAAGAAGAAATTTTAAAGCTGCTTCGATTAAATACTCCTAAAAGTTTTCACCCTTCCGAAGAAAAAGATTTGCGAGAATACCTGGAAAATGAGGCTGAAAATTATTTTGTTGTAGACGGCCCCGGTGGCATTGTGGCTGCAGGAGGTTTTAATACCGGTTTTGATAAAAGCCGGGCGGCAAGGATCTCATGGGATTTGGTGCACCCGGAATTCCAGGGTTTGGGAATTGGAAAAAAACTGACGCTCTACCGCATTGAGCAAATCAAAAAACTACCTGGCATTGAAAAAATTGTTGTGAGGACTACCGGGCAGGCCGAAAAATTCTATGAAAACATGGGGTTCCAAAAAAGGCATTTTGAGAAGGACTTTTGGGCGCCGGGTTTTGATCTTTACCAAATGGAGATGAGGATTAAAAAAAGGACTGCCTGAGAGAAGAGAGCACCGCCAGTCTGGATTTTACTTCAGAATTTCTGGAGAACCCGAAATGAATTTCAGGTTAACGGTACAGTACTTTTCTCAGGCAGCCCCGACTATCTGATCTGATCTTACTTAATTTGAAACTTCAGTTTTAATAGCTTCTACGGTTTCGGTATTGTCTACCCCAAGGCCTTCCTGTTGGTGAACCAGCACCCCTTCTTCGTCAAAAACGCTGATGATGTTGGAGTGTGAAAAGTCAATGGGCGAGATCTTTTTATAGCTCACGGCCAGCACGGTCGCAAACTCACGGGTATCTTCTAGCGTACCACGAAGAAACATCCAGTGGTCATCTTCCATTTCATTTTCTTTGGCAAAGGCATTAAGCCGGTCGGGCGTATCGGTTTCAGGATCAATACTCACCATGATGAATTTTGTCTTGTCGAGATATTCTTCGGGCACCTGCTTTTCGATGTTGCGCATATCGGCGATCAATCGTGGGCAGGCGGCTTTGCAGGAAGTGTAGATCATCACCATGACCAGTACATTGCCGCGAAGATCTTCAAGCTGGATATCCTCATAGTTTTGGGTAGTCCAGGTTGCAGGAAGATTATAGATAGACAATTCGGGCAGCTCCCCTTTTACCTCTGTGTTGTTCACTGCGACTTCTTCAACCTTTGCTTCCTTCTTCTGGCCATCGTTGCATGCTGCTAAAAGAACCACGGAAAGCATTATAAAAACTATTTTTTTCATGATTATAAATTTGTTTTTTCAATATCCCGGACGCATCTAAAGCCCAGATTCTTTACAGCATACCTTGCTTTTACGCTTCCGCGGAAGGCATAGCGCATAAAGGCTGCATAGTTCATAAGATCTGTGGCGCCAACTGCGGCCGCCCCGCAAAAGAGGTTATTATCACCTGTGCTGTCTTGCCGGGATTCCCCTCCAATCATCACCGAATTAAAGTCGGAAGTCCATTCCCAAACCAGGCCGTGAAGATCGTACACTCCCCAATAATTCTTGAAGGTATTGCCCACGGTATTTTTAAAGGTATTGGGCGTTTCATACCAGCTTAAGATATACTGGTTATAGGATTTCTCGGAACGGGCATCGGGGCTGGTCTCATTTGCCATGGCCACATACTCCCATTCATCTACCGTAGGCAACCTTTTGCCCTGACACTCGCAATAATTCTTTGCAGCGAACCAGGAGACATTTGTCACCGGCGAATTGGGCAGGTTATCGCTACCTAGGCTTAAGTCATTTTTCCAGCTGCGCAGGTAATTCTCATCGGCGAACAGTTGTTTTACCTGAGACTTCCTCCAACGCGGGTTTTGCTCTACAAACTCTAAGAATTCGGCATTGGTCACGGGATAGACATCCATCAGGAAATCGCCAACAGGAACTTCGGTTTTTGTTCCGTAGAGAGGAATAAACTCTCCCCCGCGGATTTCGACCATTGAACCAGACTGGCTATAGGCATGGCCCTGGATCATTATCGCGATGCATATTGCCAATCTGGTTAAGGTTTTCATTTCTTTAAATTTTATAGTTAGCTGCTAATTACTTCGCTTTCTTCACCATCTCGGCAGTCACTTCAGTTTTGTTGTTGCCCCAGTTATTATAAACATAAGTCAGCACATTTGCAACATCCTCATCTGAAATGTTTTGCTTTGGCATTGCACTATTATACACATTGCCATTCACTTCAATTTCACCGGTAAGACCAAACTTCACTACTTCAATGGCACGATGAACATCGGCATTAAGATAATCTGAACCTGCAAGGGGAGGGAAAGCATTTGGGATCCCGTTACCGGTAGCCTGGTGGCAGGCAAGGCAGTTTTGGGTGTAGATTTGTTTTCCCCTTTCCATTTTTTCGGCTAAAGAAGTATTGGCTACAGGTGCATCTTCAGTTTCTTCTTCGGTAACTTCGGCAGCAGAAACTCCGGGGTTGTAAACTTTCTCTTCGATTTTACCACCATAGACTTTTTTATTCTCTTCTCCTTCAACTTTAAGGATACCCAGGGCTCCTTTGTTGAAAGCACGAAATATAGAGTGATCAACCAATACAAGGTTTCCGGGTACCTCAACTTTGAATTCTACAATAGCGGCACCACCGGCAGGGATAAGAGTAGTTTGAATATTCTCGTTGATCAAAGATCCACCTTCAACATAAACTTTGTCGAAGATCTCTCCAATCACGTGGAAGGAAGATACCAGGTTAGGGCCACCGTTACCTACAAAGAGACGTACGGTTTCACCAACTTTTGCAGTTAAGGCGTTGTCTCCTGTAAGGCCACCAACTTTACCATTGAATACTACATAATCTGCATCTTCATCAACTGCTTTCTGCATGCTGAAAGCCTGCAGGCCTCTTTCGCCATTCTCACCTTCGGTGTAGAAATCCCCCTGCATAACGTAGTATTCTTTATCAACCGGCTCAAGACCCCCTTCTGGTTCAACAAGAATAAGACCATACATACCATTTGCGATGTGCATCCCAACAGGAGCAGTAGCACAGTGGTATACATATAAACCAGGATTCATGGTTTTAAAAGTAAATACAGCTTCGTGGCCTGGAGCTACAAAAGAAGACTCGGCTCCACCACCAGGCCCTGTTACTGCGTGCAGGTCAATATTGTGTGGCAATTTACTATCTGGGTGGTTTTTTAAGTGGAATTCAACTTCATCTCCAACGCGGGTACGAATAAAGCTTCCGGGAACTGTACCGTCAAAAGTCCAGTACACATAACTTACTCCGTCGCTCATCTCCATTTCTTTTTCTACTACTTCCATATTAACTATGAGTTTGGTAGCAGCTCTTTTTCCAACAGGTCTTGGCACCATTGGAGGAGCAGTCATTTCGGCTTCGCTCTCTCCATATACTTTCATTAGTTCAGGGTTTTCTTTAGCTGCAACTGCTTTATCGCAGGAAGTGAACACCCCTACTACAAGGGCTGCAAGAAAGAAAACGTATACAAGTTTCTTTTTTGAATGTTTGAAATTTTTCATGATCAGATGTGTTTAATATTAATTTCAGATACAAATGTCCGATTTAAGTTCTCTCTTTTATATGAGCCTAATCATATATGTCTGAATTTTTTACAAATATATTTCTGATGAAACCTGACCGAAATCATATTTACAAACTAACAATGCCTGTAGTTTTGCCTGATATATAAATAGGTATGAGCGTCATCTATTTACTCCTTACAATAAGCATTATTGTAGCGGTATTGTTTTTCGTTGTTTTTATAGTGGCTGTGCGTAACGGCCAGTTCGACGATGACTATACCCCATCGGTGCGTATTCTTTTTGAGGATGAGCTTGTAAAAGAGAAATCAACAAAATCGAGTAAAATTAATCAAGACAATTAAAAGAATGGAATTGCAACAGTTCTACTACGACAACAAAATCGTAAAAAAGTTCCTTTATGCCACCCTTTTTTGGGGAGTCATAGGAATGTCAGTCGGGCTTCTTTTGGCCTTTTTATTCCTTTTCCCCAATTTAACCGACGGAATTTCCTGGTTGAGTTTTGGACGCCTGCGCCCATTACACACCAACGCGGTGATCTTCGCATTTGTGGGGAACGCTATTTTTGCCGGGGTATACTACTCTACCCAGCGGTTGCTCAAAGCCAGGATGTATAGTGACATCTTAAGCAGTTTCAACTTTTGGGGCTGGCAATTAATCCTTATTGGAGCTGCCATTACACTGCCCCTGGGCTTTACAAGTTCTAAAGAATACGCCGAACTGGAGTGGCCTTTTGACATTGCTATTGCTGTTGTATGGGTTGTTTTTGGATGGAACCTTATCGCCACGATCTTCAAAAGAAGACAAAGACATTTATATGTAGCCATCTGGTTCTACATCGCAACCTTTGTTACCGTTGCCGTACTTCATATCTTCAACAGCCTTGCAATTCCTGTTGGTTTGTTTAAAAGCTACTCGGTATATGCAGGAGTGCAGGATGCACTGGTACAGTGGTGGTACGGGCACAATGCGGTGGCATTTTTCCTTACTACACCATTCCTGGGGCTCATGTACTACTTTGTACCCAAAGCTGCAAACCGCCCCGTATACTCCTATAAGTTATCTATAATCCACTTCTGGTCCTTAATTTTTATTTACATCTGGGCCGGCCCACACCACTTATTATATTCATCACTACCCGATTGGGCTCAAAACCTGGGTGTTGCTTTTTCTGTAATGCTGTTAATGCCATCATGGGGTGGTATGATCAACGGACTTCTAACCCTGCGTGGAGCCTGGGACAAAGTTAAGACAGATCCTGTTTTAAAATTCATGGTGGTTGCGATCACCGGGTACGGGATGGCCACTTTTGAAGGCCCAATGCTCTCTCTTAAGAACGTAAATGCCATTGCCCACTTTAGTGACTGGGTAATTGCACACGTACACGTAGGGGCTCTTGCATGGAACGGTTTCTTAACCTTTGGTATGGTGTACTGGCTGGTTCCAAGAATGTTCAAGACCAAATTATACTCTATTAAACTTGCCAACGCCCACTTCTGGACAGGTACCTTGGGTATTATCCTTTACGCACTGCCAATGTACGTTGCAGGTTTTGTACAGGCTTCAATGTGGAAACAATTTAACCCCGATGGCACCCTTGTCTACGGAAACTTCCTAGAAACCGTGACCGAAATCATGCCTATGTACTGGTTCAGAGCCATTGGAGGTAGTATGTACATCTTCGGAATGTTCATCCTGTTGTACAATGTTTACAAAACCATTAGAAGTGGTAGTGAAGTAACCGATGAGCTGGCTGAAGCAGCACCACTACAAAAGATCAGCAATAGAAGACTTGTGGGAGAAGGCTTCCACACCTGGTTGGAGCGCAAGCCGGTGCAACTTACAGTTTTAGCTACTATTGCGATTCTTATAGGAGGTATTATTCAAATTGTACCCACTCTGCTAGTAAAATCAAATATCCCCACAATTACCAGTGTTAAGCCTTACACGCCACTGGAGCTTGAAGGAAGGGATATCTATATAAGAGAAGGTTGTGTATCATGCCACTCACAAATGATTCGCCCTTTTAGAAGTGAAGTAGAACGCTACGGCGAATTCTCAAAGGCCGGGGAATATGTATATGACCACCCGTTCTTATGGGGAAGTAAACGTACAGGCCCGGATCTTATGAGAGTTGGAGGCAAGTATTCAGATAACTGGCACTTTAACCACATGTATGACCCACAAAGTACCTCATCTGGTTCTATCATGCCCGGTTACAAATGGTTGATCACCAGCAAACATAACCGCTCTGAAACCGAAGCTAAAATGGAAGCGATGGTACAACTTGGAGTTCCCTATACCGAAGCCGAGATAGCAAACGCCCAGGCTCATATGGAAGAGCAGGCTACAAGGATTCAGCAAAACTTATACAGCGACCCCGATTTTGTTGCCACATACGAGGCCGACAAAAAATATGCTGAAGAGAACGGACTGGAATTTATTGAGATGAAAGATAGAGAGATCGTGGCCCTTATCGCCTATATACAGCGATTGGGAACAGATATTAAAGTGGTGAATTCAACAACTTCAACAAACTAACTGTCATGCTAAAATTTATAAAAGGACATATGGAGAGCATTGCAGGGATAGAGATCTATCCAATTATTTCCCTGCTTATTTTCTTCATCTTTTTTGTAGCACTTTTTTGGTGGGTCTTCACCGCAAAAAAAGACTACATCCATACTGTAGAACAAATACCATTAGAAACAGATAACGACCAGAACCTATGAGACAATCCATCCCAGCCTGGATAAGAATCCCCGTTTTCTTTCTCCTCATTGTAGGAGTTCTAGAATACTTTATAGACTCAGGTGATAATTATGCTTTTATTGAATTTCCACTGCTATCGGCCGTGCTGGTGGTTATCCTGTTATTCCTTATTGCTGCGGAAGCCATTCTTAATGCAATTGAAAATGTCATGTTTCAGGCGCTTACCCCTGAAGCTAAAGAGCGATACATGAGGGCTCAACAGGAGCGAATCAAAAAGTATGACTTAAAAAGGATCTACCGTAAACTTGCCGGTACACGCCCAATTTCTGAAGAAAAGGAGCTGGAGCTGGACCACAACTACGACGGAATTAAAGAACTGGACAACAAGCTCCCGCCATGGTGGCTCTACTCCTTTTACGCCTCTATAGTTTTTGCTGCAGGTTATCTCGCATATTACCACCTGTGGGATGGAGAAAACCAGGTAGCCGAATTTGAAAAGGAAATGCTGGCTGCAAAAATTCAAGTTGAAGAATACAAAAAGACAGCCCCCGATCTTGTTAATGCCGAAAACGTGGTTCTCCTTACCGAAGCTGCCGATTTAAAAAAGGGCGAGACAATTTACCAAACCAACTGTATGGCCTGCCACGCTCCCGACGGAGGTGGTGGAATAGGACCTAACCTTACCGACGAACACTGGATTCTTGGCGGAGGTATCAAAAACGTCTTCCACACAGTTAGTGAAGGTGGACGTGCAGGTAAAGGAATGATTGCGTGGAAATCTTCGCTCAAACCGGCAGAGATCCAACAGGTAGCAAGTTATGTACTTAGCCTCCAGGGAACCTCTCCAGCCAATCCAAAAGATCCCGAAGGAGATATCTGGACAGAATAGAATTGAATTAAGAAAAGGAAGCAGGAAGTGGAAAGAGAAGAAGATAACTTTAGGGACAGAATAGGCACAATGAATGCCGAAGGTAAGCGCTCCTGGGTTTACCCCAAGAAACCTGAAGGGAGATTCTATAAGTACCGTACACACTTAACCTGGTTCCTGCTCCTTTTTCTTATTGCTTCGCCATTTATACATATCAATGGCCACCAGTTCATGATGTTCAATGTGCTGGAAAGGGAATTTTTCATTTTTGGGCAGCCATTCTGGCCCCAGGATTTTTATCTCGGGGTTACTGCAATGATCATTGCAGTATTGTTCATCACGCTTTTTACTTCGGCATTTGGAAGGATCTTTTGCGGCTGGATTTGCCCCCAGACAATATTCATGGAAATGGTATTCCGAAAAATCGAGTACTGGATAGAAGGAGACCGCGGTGCCCAGATGAGGCTGGACAAGCAGGAATGGAATGCAGATAAAATAAGAAAGAAAGGTTTTAAATGGTTCCTGTTCTTCCTCATATCTTTTGGTATTGCCAATGTTTTCCTGGCATACCTCGTGGGAAGCGATAGGCTGCTTAGATATATTACAGAAGGGCCATTCCAGAACCTGAGCACCTTTATAGCTCTTTTGATCTTCACCGGGGTTTTCTACTTTATCTTTTCATGGTTTAGAGAACAGGTGTGTACCATTGCCTGCCCTTATGGAAGATTGCAGAGTGTACTGCTAGATAAAAAATCTGTAGTTGTTGCTTACGATCATAAAAGAGGGGAACGTTCTAAAGGTCGGTCAAAATTCAGGAAAAATGAAGATCGGGCCCAGCTGGGAAAGGGTGATTGTATTGACTGCTCCCAATGTGTGCATGTTTGCCCTACGGGAATAGATATAAGGAATGGCACACAGCTGGAATGCATCAACTGCACCGCCTGTATAGATGCCTGTGATTCCATGATGGATAAAGTAGATCTTCCAAGAGGGCTGATTGGTTTTTATTCTGAAGAGAATATTGAGAAAGAGGAAAAATTCAGGTTTAACCCCAGGATGAAAGGTTATGCTGCCATTCTGTTTGTATTGGTAGGGATTCTCTCGGGCATGTTGTTCTTAAGGACAGATGTTGAAGCCACAGTTTTAAGACTGCCGGGACAATTGTACGAGACTCACGATAATAATATTATCAGTAATGTTTACACCTTTAAACTTATCAATAAAACTACAGGAAGTTTTGAAGATGTACATTTTAAACTGATGTCGCACAAGGGAAGTATTGAATCTGTAACCCATGAAAGGATTATAGTTCCCGAAAACGGGCTTGCACAGGGAACCTTGTTTATCGAGATCCCTAAGGCTCTTTTAAAAGATGAAAAAAACAAGGTGGAAATAGGGGTTTACAGCGGAGAGAAATTGATAGAGATCACCAGCACCAATTTTATGGGGCCAAGAAGCTTCAGGTAAAAAACCGGCTACTGAAGAAAAAAAAGTATTTCAGAAACAGCTGTATATAAAGGATTGTAAAGTTTTCCGCAGAAAAAGAACTAAAAAATACTTCCCAAAAATGCCATTTTTGAAGAGTATTTAAAGAATACGGGAAAGAAATTAGGAACGGTAAAACTGTTCAACAAAAAGGAATTTAAAAAATCAGAAAGACGAAATTCTTCTGAAAATAAAAAATAAGATCATGAAAATATCCTGGGGCACATCACTGGTACTGGCTATATTTAGTTTTATAGCCTTTATTATGTTTTTTGTGATTACAATGATCACAGATAAAGCCTACAGCCATGATTTGGTTGTAGAAGAATACTACAAAAATGAACTCACTTTTCAGGAGCAGTTGGATAAGACAATAAATGCCAGCCTGCTCTCAGAAAATATACATCTCGAACAAACTTCGGAAGGCCTTGTAATTAGCTTTCCCAAAGAACTTGAGTCTGCATCCATAAAAGGAAATGTGTTCCTGTACCGGCCGTCAAACAAGCAGCTGGACTCTGAAATTCCTCTTTCATTGTCCTCACATCAATTGCTCGTACCTGATAGTCGCTTTATAGACGGCCGCTGGAACATAATTATTGACTGGGAATACAAGGGTGAAAAATTCTATTTTAAAGAGGATATTCTATATTAATGCTCTACTCTGCCTTCATACTGGGTATTCTTGGTAGTTTCCATTGCATTGGGATGTGTGGGCCTATTGCTTTTATGCTTCCGCTGTCTCACGACAATAAGATCCTCAAGCTACTCCAGATCTTTCTTTATCACTTTGGGCGCCTGCTTTCCTATGCTCTTATAGGACTTGTGTTTGGATTACTGGGCAAGAGTTTTGACCTTTTTGGGATCCAGCAGCAATTGTCTATTGGAATAGGGGTGCTTATGATCCTGGCCATCCTTCTTCCGTCAAATACATTAAAGAAGTTGAATTTCTCACAGCCGTTGTTCCATTTTGTAGGCAAGATCAAATCTTCATTGGGTGCCGCTCTTAAAAAGAGAACCCCTGATACCTTTTTTACCATTGGGTTTCTTAATGGTCTTCTCCCCTGCGGCCTGGTTTACGTGGCTGTCTTTGCTGCAATTGCTACCGGTGAGATGCTTACAGGTAGTATTTATATGGTGCTGTTTGGCCTTGGCACCATCCCGCTAATGACAACAGCAGTCTACTTTAGCGGACTTTTGGGTGGGGAAATGAGAAAGAAGGTGCAAAAACTCATTCCGGTTTTTGTAGTTCTCATGGGCGCACTATTTATTATAAGAGGTATGGGTCTTGGCATCCCTTATGTATCTCCTGCACCACAAACAGCTGTGGTCAATGCTGCAGCCAGCTGCCACTAAAATCTGTTAAGGATTTGTTATTTTCTCCTCTTTCGTGGCAATCCATATTTTAATATTCCGGACAGATTTATCCCTGTTTTGATTTGCAAGTCCTAAAATTCTGGTTAAAGTTTCTTAATATCTTGCCAAAGCAGAGCATGTTTTGGAACTTTCGGAGCACATTTTATCGGTAAAAGTATGAGCATTATCAGCTTTTAGATCAGGGCCTGACTGAAGCTCAAGATTAACGAGCTCATTAAAAGGCAATTAGTTAAATGTGAAGGAGAATATAAAAATTTAGAATCAGGTATTATGAGAATCTTGCTGAAAGCTGACCCACGTCATACTCTACCGCTCATATCTGTGCCATCTTTGTACCATAATTAAAAAAACAAAAATCATGAACACAAAAAAGAACCTTTGGTTAGTAATTGGAAGCTTTCTGGTAATGGTCTTTTCTGCCAATACAATGGTAGGACAAACCTTTAATGTAAATAGCGGAGCCTCCAGTTTAAAAGTGGAAGGAACCTCAAACATACACGATTGGGAGTTAAGTGCAAAAGAACTCCAGGGAAGTATAAAGGTTCAAATGGAAGACGGACAATTAGTGAAACTTGATCAATTACAGTTTGCCGTAGTTGCCGAAAGCCTGAAGAGTGGAAAAGGAGGAATGGACAAAAACACCTATAAGGCTCTTGATACTGATAAACACAGAAGAATTACCTACGAATTATCAAGCGTTAAAAACCTTGATTGCACTTCAAAAACCTCATGCAAAGTAACTACTAATGGTGTACTTACCATTGCAGGAACCCAGAAGAATGTAGAATTGATCTTCGATGCTAAAGTTGCCGGTGATAAAATCACGCTAAGCGGTGACAAAAAGATAAAAATGACCGATTTCAAAGTGGATCCCCCAACAGCAATGTTTGGAACAATCACCACCGGAGATGAGGTAAATATTAAATTTCAAACTGTATTTACTAAATAATTCTAATTCAAAAACAAATTTTTAAAAATTCAACTATCAACTTTTTTAATTTATCAAAATGAAAAATTTAATTAAATATTCCGGTATTGCTCTCTTGATGGCCATGGGCTTTCAAGCACAGGCACAAGATGTAGATGTCTTGGTTGTAGAAGAAGAAAACAATCATTCCATCTGGGATAGAGATCTTCCCAACTTTAGAGCTCCAGACCAACGCGGGATTAATGAATTTGAACCAACAAAAGATACTGATTATGACTTTGATGGTGTACAGGTAAGAATAGGTGGAGCTTCCACAATTCAATTACAAGGTCTACGTCAGGAAAATGCTGCAGACGACCTTGCCGAACTGGGAACCAACTTTAACCTTGCTACGGCCAACCTTGATCTTGATGTACTCTTAGCTCCAGGTATGAGAATGCACTTGAGAACTTATCTTTCTTCTTTAAACCACAACGACGCCTATGTTAAGGGTGGATACATCCAAATCGACGGTCTTGAATGGATCAGCGAAGACCTTGCAGGCGTTATGGATAATTGGAGAGTGAAAATTGGTCACATGGAGAACAACTACGGTGACGCTCACTTTAGAAGAACTGACAACGCAATGGCTCTTTACAACCCATTCGTAGGTAACTACTTGATGGATGCCTTTACAACTGAAGTTGGTGCAGAGGTTTACTATATGAACGGTCCATGGTTAGCAATGGTTGGTTTTACTAACAGTACTATTAACCAAAGTTCACTAAAAACTGAAAGAGACCCTTCTTACCTTGCCAAATTTGGTTATGACAATCAATTCTCTGAAGATTTCAGATTTAGATTAACAGGATCTGTATTTCACTCTGGATTCAGACCAATTGGTTCAAGAGGAGCTACACAGTACCTTTACAGTGGTGACCGTGCAGGAACAAGATACTACAATGTAATAGAAGGTGATTTTAGAGCTGGTAGAATTAACCCTGCCCAAGGAGAAGAACTTACTTCTTTCATGATCAACCCATTCGTTAAAGTAGGTGGACTTGAGTTCTTTGGAATCTATGAAAATGCATCAACCGAAGATGATGACTGGAATCAGTTTGCAGGTGAGCTTATCTACCGCTTTGGTAATGACGAAGACTTCTACGTAGGTACTCGTTACAATACTGCAAGCAATGATGATGTTTCTGTAAACCGTTTCAACGTAGGTGGTGGATGGTTTATGACCAAAAATGTTCTTGCAAAACTTGAGTATGTTAACCAGCAGTATAACGATTATCCTGCCGGAACAGTTTATGACGATGCATCGTTCAATGGATTTAACATTGAAGCAGTTATAAGCTTCTAATCAATAAGAATTGTTTGAATTAGCCAGAAAATGGGGGAACTAAAATTCCCCCATTTTTTTTAACTTTAAAAAATGAAAAAAATTGCGTTTGTCTTATTGGTACTTTTCTGTAGTGCGGTAACACGCGCGCAGGATTTTCAGAAAAGAAACATCACAGTGCTCCCCAGCAGTGAGCTCACTATCATTGGGGACTCTAATATTGCTGCATTCCAGTGTGAGTTTGATAATTCATATTTAGAAGATTCTCAAAATATCACCTTCACCCAAAATGGCAGTAAAATAGAATTTACAGGAGCTGTACTCATCCTTAACAACAAAGGCTTTGACTGTGGGAGCAAAGGTATTAACCGCGACTTTCACGACCTCCTGCAAACAGATAAACACCCCAGGATACTTCTCGAGTTAAACGAGGTGAGCATGTCTTCCCCCACAAAAGGTACTGCAAGAGTAGGAATAACAATTGCAGGAAAAGAAAGATTCTACGAAGTGCCCGTTACTGTAAAGAGTAGCGCAATTGCAGAGTTTCGGGGAAACCTTCACCTCAACATTAAAGACTATGGACTTGAAGCTCCTAAAAAGCTGTTTGGAATGATTGTCGTGAAAGATGAAATTGATATAAGATTTAACCTTCAGGTAAAGAAATAAGAGATGAAGTTAGTCAATGCTGCCGAAGCTGTTTCCCGGGTTAGATCTGGTAACAGAGTTTTTTTCCAGGGAGCTGCCATGACCCCTAACATACTTATTGAGGCACTGGTAGAACGCTATAGGGAACTTAAGAACGTAGAGATCTTTCACATTCATACTGAAGGGCCGGCAAGATATACTCAACCTCCTTACAGAGAGTCCTTTTGCCTTAACAGCTGTTTTGCCGCAGGAAATGTCAGAGATGCCATAAATTCTGAATATGGAGCTTATATTCCCATCTTCCTGAGTGAAATTCACCTGTTGTTCCGGAAGAACATTTTACCACTTGATGTAGCTTTCATCCAGGTTTCACCTCCAGATAAACACGGCTTTTGCTCCCTGGGGGTTTCAGTAGATATTACCTTACCGGCAATACAGACTGCAAAAACTGTTATTGCACAAATAAATCCGCAGGTACCCCGCACTCATGGCGACGGTATCATCCACGTTAGCAAGATCTCTGCTGCGGTAGAGCATGATGCGCCTATTCTTTCTCATGTTCCTGTCGCTCCTTCGGAGATCGAGCAGCAAATCGGAAAACATGTGGCCGGGCTTGTTGAAGATGGCGCTACCCTGCAAATGGGAATTGGCGCCATTCCAAATGTGGTGCTCAACAACCTCATGAACCACAAACGCCTTGGAATTCATACTGAAATGTTTTCTGACGGGGTTTTGCCTCTCATAGAAAAAGGCATCATCACCGGGGAAGAAAAAGAGGTAAAAACCGGAAAGATCGTTACCTGCTTTGCCCTTGGCTCCTCAAAATTATACGACTTCATAGATGACAATCCCGTGATCCATTTTAAGGAAGCAGCCTACACCAACGATACGGCGATTATCAGAAGAAACCCGAAGGTGACAGCGATTAACAGTGCTATAGAAATAGACCTTACCGGGCAGGTTTGCGCCGATACCATTGGCACCTACCAGTACTCGGGCGTGGGCGGACAAATGGATTTTATTCGCGGCGCTTCCCTTTCTGAAGGTGGCAAGGCAATTATTGCCATGCCATCAACCACTTTAAAAGGCATCTCCAAGATAGTTCCTAATTTAAAAGAAGGTGCAGGCGTTACCACCACCAGGGCACACGTACACTACATTGCTACCGAGTATGGTGTAGTGAATCTCTACGGAAAAAACCTGAAACAAAGAGCTAAAGCCCTCATCTCTATCACTCACCCCAACCATAGGGCAGCCCTGGAAGAGGAAGCTCATAAAAGGCTCTCCGGAATAAGGTAGACCTGAAAATACTTTCCAAAAATGCCATTTTTGAGTACCTTTAAAGAGCTTAAAAAAGAAAAATATGAAAAGTAAATTCAGTGAGATCATCCAGGATGACAAGCCTGTTCTTGTAGATTTTTTTGCCGACTGGTGCGGCCCCTGCAAAACATTGGCTCCTATTTTGAAAGAAGTCAAAGCCGATCTTGGAGACAAGGTTAAAATTGTGAAGATAGATGTAGACAGAAATCAGGCGGTGGCCGAAAAATTCCAGGTGCGTGGCGTGCCCACACTTATTCTGTTTAAAAAAGGAGAACAATTATGGAGACAGTCGGGCGTGGTACCAAAAGCTAACCTGGTTGAGCTTATAAATTCCCACCAGTAGTTATATATGATAGACGAAAACCTGTTGCTTAACCACGGCGCCAAAAGGGTGCCTTTTTCTAAAGGAGATCAGTTGTTTCGGGAAGGAGAATCGGCTCTCAACTTCTACCAGGTAGCTTCAGGAGAGATCAAGATGAACAACTACAATGAAGATGGTAAAGAGTTCATCCAGGGTATTTTTTCTATCGGGCAGAGTTTTGGAGAACCGCCGTTGCTGGCAAACGTGAAATATCCGGCAAATGCCGAAGCTATTTCAGATGCCGAAGTTTTTCAGCTTTCAAAAGAGCAGTTTTTAGAACTGCTTTCGTCAAATCCAAAAGTCCACCTAAAAATCACCGAAACCCTTGCAAAAAGGCTTTACTACAAAGCCATCATGGTTTCAGAAATATCTAGCCAGGAACCCGAACACAGAATTCTTCGTATCATAGATTACCTCAAGCATGTAGATAAGGTAGATGGAAAGTTCACATACCGGCTTAACCTTACCCGGCAACAACTCGCCGATCTTACCGGGTTGCGCGTGGAGACTGTAATACGTGCCACCAAATCTCTTGAAAAAAAAGGCGAACTTCAAATAAAAAAGCGAAAAGTGTACCGGTAAAAGCTCATTACCAGCTTCTTATGATTTGGATCTGAGACATAAATGTCCTGTTTTATGATCTCAATCATATTCTCCCCTTCTCTATCCTCTTAATTTTACAGCATAATTAAAAACGACTATGCTATGAAACTTTACAACACACTTTACAAAGATTTTGAAGACCTTTATGTAGGATATTCGGCAGTGGCCATCATCCTTTCAACATGTTTGGGTGCTGCAGCGGCTATGGTGATCTTAATGAACGGGCATGACTTTATTCAAATGTTCCAGCTATTCCTGGTAGTTGCAGTGTGTATGATATATATGGTGACAGTTTTAGCACAATTAAAGCCTAAATTTGTTTTTAATACATTAATTTTCAGCCTCCTGCTTAGCTCACTCCTGCTAATAATCAATGTGTTTATGCGCTATTAGAAAGAGGATTTTCTTATGAAAAACGATATACAAAACCGGGAGGATGTCTTTCTCCTGGTTTCTACATTTTATACCAAAGTGCGCGCCAACAAAAAGATTGGCCACTTCTTTAATGACACTATAAATGACTGGCCGGCCCACCTTGAGAAGCTTACCGACTTCTGGGAAACCAACCTGTTTATGGTGAGCAAATTTCGTGGTAACCCTATGCGGGCACACAAAGAAGTAGACCGGGAATTTGATCATTCTATTGAACAGGCACATTTCGGCGAATGGCTCAACATGTGGTATGAAACCCTTGATGAGCTTTTTGAAGGCGACAGAGCTAACATTGCGAAGAACAGAGCCAGGAATATGGCCCACAATCTCTTTATGAATATGTACCTGAGTCGGCAGCAATAAATTTCCTTCGGAAAAGCTTTTTTCTGATCATAATCTTCTGTGGTTTCTAACTCCTTCTGAAGTATTCCTGAAGCACACATTATAGAAGCTCTTCCTTCAGAAAAAATAAATAGAGACGTTAAATTCCTGTTATTCATCCCCTACACCTTCAGTACAAATCTTATCTTTTTAAGAAAAACTGAAAGATGGAATTACAGGACAAGGTGGCCATAGTGACCGGAGCCAGCAGCGGAATTGGAAGAGCTATTGCAAAAGCCCTTTCGGGGGCCGGATGTAAAGTGGCATTGGCCAGCCGAAATATTCAAAAATTAAACGACCTACAGGACGAATTAAAAAATAAGAGCCTGGTGGTGCGAATGGATGTCACAGATTCTGAAAGTGTAGAAGGTGCTTTTAAAGATATCTGGGACGAATTTGGGGAAGTGCACATTCTTGTGAACTGTGCCGGCGTAATGCCGCTTACTTACCTCAAAAATCAACATCTTGAAGAGTGGCTTGAGACCATTGAAGTGAACGTAAAAGGGACTTTGCGTTGCATCAATGCGGTGTTACCGGCCATGAAGAACCAAATGAACGGGCACATTATAAATATTGCTTCTGTAGACGGGATAGAGGTATTTAAAGGCGGTGCGGTTTACGGCGCTTCAAAAGCCGCGGTCATTGCCCTTTCCCGTGCCATGAGAATGGAACTCTCTCCCGAGTTCAACATCCGCGTTACCTCTATTGAACCCGGAACTGTTGCCACTAACCTAAGGGATGATATTACCGACAAGGAATTACTGGAAGAAAAAGACTATTCTGGTGACGAACCCAAACTTGAACCTCAAAACATTGCCGATGCTGTGCTGTACGCCGTGTCCCAGCCTAACAGCGTAAATGTTAATGAATTAATGATTAAGCCCACAGGAAAGGCCTAAGGGTTAAAAAAGTGTTATTTAGAAAGCCTTTAACGCAAGATAACCCATGACTTCACGATATTGAAAAAGAACCTTAAAAACCAACAAAAATGGACTTGAAGAGAAATGCAAAAGATGCAGGTGAAAAAATAGTAAAACTTTGGGCTGCCAAAAAAGGACTTCAGTGGACAGGTAGTCTCCTTAAATGGGGAGCTGTTGCAGGAGCCGGATATTATGCCTACACCCTTGTGAGAGATAATAAAGACCAGATCAAGGCCAAATTATCTTAAGCTGTAAGAACTTTTGACTAAAATACTACAGGAACAGTATATTAAAACTATTCCTCAAAGTATCCACTTACAGAGGCTGTCTTAAAAACTCTTTTCCCGTCACCCTGAATGAATTTCAGGCTTTTTAACACGGAATCATTTAAATAATGATTTTCTGGTGTTTAAAATGACGTGGGAAGCTTTTTAAGATAGCCTTTTTTCTTTTTATTATTCCGAAAGATTACTTCTGAAGGATTCGCTGCACCTAAACTTTGGTGAATTCTTACTATGATATTCCCTGAAGAATACTTCTGGAAATAGACCTCCAAAAATGCCATTTTTGACACTGATGTTTCTTCCTTAACTTCTTCAGACATCAATGACGAAGACTTACGAGATCCCTTCTGCTGAAAATATCCTGAATAATGGAATAAAGCTGAAGATAAACCTCAGCAGCAAGTATTATTCACACACTTCCGGAAATGGAGTTCCAAAAATGTCATTTTTAAGACCTCATATTTTTTCTCTCGTGGTCTACCAGGCAAGAGTAAGGCTCAGCTTTACTTTCGTTCCCCAAGCAGCAGGGTATTACTTCCGTAGACATTTTCCTTCTTCTGAAAATTTATGCCTAAAGTGTCATTTTTGAGCAGGTAGTCGATATGTTCCTGGTGCGCTTCATTTATTCCGGCATTGAAAAGCACTTTCCCATCTGCCGGTAATAATGCTGCAACATTTTTCCAGAAAGCATCGGTAAAGAACTGCGCCGGCACCTTGAGATCCAGGAAAAGATCGATAATTATAAACCCGAACTGCTGTTGCGAAGAGGCAACAAATGCTTCAGCATCGGTACACAGCAACTCGAGGGGTTGATGTGCTTCAATATTAAACTCATTTTTGGCAATTTCTATAACTGCAGCATCAAGTTCTACGGCAGTGATCTTTCCGTAGTAGCCATATTTGTTCCGAAGCAGGGGAATTGCACTACCGCCTCCCAGGCCCAGAAGCAGCACCGGGGCAGCACGATCTGCACGCACTTCTGCAAAACCATGGTCAAGCACTTCCTGAAGGGCACCGTAAGAATAATTGGCGTTACTGCTGTCAAGCAGCTTGCGCCCGTTGATCCAGGTGACTTCCAGTTTCCCATTGTAATTGGAGTTGTACTTTTTGGTGAGCGGCCACAGGTAGCTGAAGGTCTTTTTCATAGCCCTGTAAAAGTACGATTTTAGAAGTTAGAAGGGCGAAAATAGAAGTGTCCAGTGCTCCGTGGTCAGTGGGCAGAAATATGCGGTGCGGGACTTAATAGAATCATCCAACTTCTAAAAATGGTCAACTCTAATCAGGACTCCACAAACGCGCAACCCGCAACTGACAACTGGCAACCCGAAACCCGCAAAAATTTATTCCGTAACAGACTTGACTCTTTCCTCTTGTTTCCTGGCTCTATTCTTCGGTTTCTTCTTTTTCATCTTGTTAAGCCATATCAGCGTACCGGTAATGGGCAAAGTAGTCGCGATTAGACAGGCCAGGAAATAGATGATCTTGGAGAAAGTTCCGAAGATCTCTCCTGTATGGATTGGTTTGATGAGGGAAGCCACCTGTACATTAAGGGGTTTTTCACTAAAGATCTCTTTGTTTAAAACTGTACCGTCGCGGTCTATCTCCAATTGATCTGAAGTCACAGGAGACCAGCCGTTGTCGTTGGTCTTTCTCACCTTGTACACCTGCTCCCTTTCGGAAGGGAACGAAATTGTGGTGGTGCCTTCATAGTTGAGCTCTTCCGAAGAAATGTTGTAGATAGAGGCTATTGAGGCTTCATCGGCATCAGTTATATTTTCATTGGAAGTAAAGGAAGGTCCTCCGCCCCTGTTAAAGACTTTTGTACCCAAAACTGCACTCCCTGCTTCGCGGTACCACTCAAAACTCCAGAAGAGTCCGGTGAGGGTCATGATAACCAATACAATACAGGCGTAAAATCCGAGGGTATTGTGAAGATCGTGATTGATGCGTTTCCAGTTGGCCGAGGTTTTTATCTTAAAGCCGCTCTTCATGTTTTTCCACTTCAGCTTTTTTGGGAACCAAAGTACAACGCCACTCAGGGAAAGAATAAAGAAGATAATGGTGGCTATTCCCACAATGGGGCGTCCTATAACCGAATCTAAAAGCAGCCATCTGTGCATCCTGAAATTCCACATAAAAAAATCGTCGAGCGAAGACTTTTTGGTCTGCATGTAATCTCCGGTGTAGGGATCTACGTAGAAGGTGGTGCCGCGACGATCTTCGGGAGATGTCTTTACACGGAATTCGTAAGATTTCCCGGCTTCAGCAGGAATACTTACCGAAGAGACCTCTCCTTCCTGCTGCAATACTTCAGTGAGTGCTTCAATTTCCATAGTCTGCGTACCCGAGACCTTGAAATCGTCAGCAAAAATATTTTTAATTTCCTTCTCAAAAGTGAGTACAGTTCCGCTGAAACAAACCAGGAAAAGGATGATCCCACTGGCAAGGCCAAGCCATAGATGAACGTCATTGAGGAACTTTCTAATGCCGTATTTTTTCTTTTTATTCTTCATTGAAAGAAATTTAAAGTTCCGGCACAAAAAGCTGTAGCCGGAACTGTGGAGTAAGATATGATAAGCTAATTCAAAATTAAAACACTCCGATGAAATGGTTTCCTGGTTCGTTAAGCAGTTGCGCCCCTTTGGTCACTTCACCTGTTACACTGTTAATAACATAGATATTCCCGTCTTTCCCAACCGGGGAAACAGTAACATAAACATTATCTCCATCTACCACAAAGCCCTGGTACTGGAAGAAGTACATATCTGGCTCATAAGGCAGGTCTACTTTTTGTGCAGTTTTGGCATTAAGATCTACTCTTGCAAGGAAGCTTTGTTGAGTGCGGTCACTAAAACTTGTATACGCTGCATCGTCGTGGGTGTACATTACATAAGCAATACCATTTTTCACATATCTCCAGCTCTGGATGTATGAACCTGTAACGTTAAGGGCTTCATCAAGGCTAAAATCATAGCTGTTATCATATTCATTATCTGTATTGATCTTTAGAATATGAGAACCACCCGGATCTCTTTGAGTAGCCTGGTAAATATTACCGTCTTCGGCTAAAAAGCTGTTAAAGCTACGGTAACCGCTGGTGTCACCAAATCCTACAGTAGAAGTAATGATCTTAGGATTTTCTAATGACGGGTAATCTACAACCACCGCTTTTGATCCCAGTCTTTCATAGGCGTTGGCGTCGCGTTCTCCTGTAGCAGGGTCTGTTTTCCCCATCCAGGTACCAATGATCAATTTATCTCCTGCAGCGTTAAGTACAGGCGTATCTAACCTAAAAATGTGGTGCCCTGCTGCCTCTTCTTCTGCAGGCAGTGGGAGTTCAAAAGAGATGTTATTCGAGATCTCAACGTTCTCCATATCTATGGTAACGATGGTCGCTGTACCTCTTGTGTACTCGTAAGTGTCCCCATCATTTACCATAGGGCTGGTTACACTAACGGCTACCCCGGTTTTGTCTCCGTCAAAAAGTTTTACCCATCTTGGAGAAGTCCCTGCATATTGTGAGATATTTACCAGGCCTCCTGTTGGTTCAAAATTATCACCTCCATTAACGATGTACTTTGAGAATTCACCTCCATTGTCACCCCCGTAAGCAATGTTGAACATAGTAGAACCGTCTACCGAAGATTGTAATCTCGCTGTTCTTTGAGATCTCACCTGGAAACCGTTATCAAATACATTGATCGCGTAGTTGGGATCTTCAGCATTTTCTTTTGAAATAGAATATAGCACAGTTCCGCCGTTACCGTTACCAGGAGTTTCATCCATTACTGCTCCTGCAATGGTAAGCCACCTGCTCTGTTCAGGGTTAGGTTCAGGAGTTGGAGACACAGAATCATCATCGCTGCTACATGCCGTAGACAGACTTAATAGTCCAACTACAGCGGTATAACCAAATAGTCTTGTAAATCTATTTTTCATGTTTAATAATTTTAGAATTTATTGATTGAATAATTGAGTTTTAAATAGAAGGCTCTTCCCGGCTTCTGCACGGCAAAATTGTCATAAGCCTGTTTGTTGAAAATGTTGTTGGCATCAAAGCTCACTATGAGATTCTTTTTTGGAAAAACATAGCTCAAGCCCACATCCTGTATATGTTGTTCGGGGACCATCGAGTTTTCAAGTCCGCTCCTTTTATTCACCACCCATACATTGTAAAAGGAGTCAACAAAAGCATAGTTATAATAGATGTTTAGTAAAGATTCCTTCTGAAACACATTTTTGAAGGAATACCGGGCCGAAGCATTGGCAGTAAAGAACGGTTCACTTGGTATTTGCACGTTGTAGTTAAACAGAACTTTACCATTAGAATCATACTTTGTACTCATCCTGGTATTGAATTTGGACAAGTTGACCAGCAGGTTGAGGTTATCTTTAAAAATATAATTCAATTCTGCATCAAAGCCTTTAGACTCGGTTCCTCTCAGGTTTACAAAAGGAGCAGTTTGTTGTGCATCATTCAAGGTCATTTGGGGTTCCCTTACAATCATGCCGCGTGTGTCCCTTAAAAACCCGGAAGCGTAGAGAGAGACGCTGTGTTCACCAATTTTGTACGGGCCGATCTTGAATCCGAGGTTATAATTATTGCTTTGTTCGGGTTGCAGTCCTGAATTTTCGGCAACATTTTCTCCTACATCCCCAAAGATCTCGTTATCTGTAGGAAGCCTGAGGGCTTTTTCTGCGGAACCTAAGATGGCAATGCCCGAGTTCACCAGGTAAGAAAGTGCCATCCCGTATCCTGTATAATCGAAATTATTGCTGAAGTATTCTTCTATCCGTACCTCTTCCCCGTCAATGGTTTCTACACCTGGGTCCATTTGCCTGGTTTTTTGCTGGTAATATTTCGCGAAGACATTGGCCTTTAATTTATCATTGAACCATCTCGACTCATAAGAAAAAGAGGAAATATTCTTTTCAAGCTCACGGGTTTCAATGAAGTTCTTTCTTATCCCGTTCCAAAGCTCATCATTCTGCTCCCTCGAAATATTGTAAAGCACGTGGTGCAGGCCAATTTTGTGGTTGTTGTTAAAGGAGTAAGTAAGTCCGCCTCTAAAAGAGTAAATATCGCGGTAAATATTTGCAATGGTAGGTGCACCCTGCTGCGCTCCCCGCTGCGACGGTATAGGCGCTCCCGTTCTACGGTCGCGGCTAAGTTCACCCGACCAGTTGTAGACCCAGGTTACAGTATCGTTTATGGTTCTTTTACGCTCGTTATATATACCGTGAAAATTGAGGTCAAGACCTTTAATAAAAAGATCAGATTTCTCGTATGTGAGGTTCACAATACCCGCCTCGGCTTCCATGAACCTTCCTTTGTATGGGATGGTCATGTATGCACCATGCTGAATTTCGTTATAAGAATCTGAAGCCGTATATCCCACAGAAAATTTATCGGCCCAATTAACCTTTTTGAAACCTGCTTCAAGAATTCCGCCACGGGAAGTATATTCATCATTGAACCTCTTCACCTTTACATAATCATATTTCCCATTGGGCAGAATGTTGTAAACATTTCTTCCCCAAACCTCGTAATCATTATCTGAATGATTGTAAAATCCTGAAGCCTTCACAAAAAATCCGGAGTTCTCTGCCTGGTAAACTGCATTGAAATTGGATTGGAAAGTATTGAAGGAGCCGTAAGAGACTGAAGCATTGACCTGGGTTCTAAAATCATCTCTCAAAATGACATTTATGGCACCCCCCAAAGCATCAAAGGCAAGTTCGGCAGGAACCACACCTTTATAAACATCAATACGCTCTATCATGCTGGGGCTAATGCTGCTAAGGTCGAAGGAAGAACCGTAAGACGAAAGCGGGATACCGTCAATAAAAATCTGGATGGAGTTACCAGACATCCCATTGAGGTTATAGTCTACAGAAGAGCCCAAACCACCACCCTGTCTTATTTTCACTCCCACACTCCTGTTCAGGAGTTCGTTGGTCTGGATATTTCTTACCGCAGCTTCTTCTGTTTCTATGACATTTACCGCGAAACCTTTCTTTTCTATTTCAGATTTTACAGATTCTACATTCAGAAGGACCTCTCTTAGTTCATAATCTCCTTTATTTTTAATCTGAAAGTTCTGCACCACGTCTTCCCCGCTAATGATCACTTCGCCATATTCAACGTGGTTTTCCTTCCGGAGTTCAATAATATATGACCCTGAAGGCACTCCGGAAATTTCATAATAACCTGAATAATTCGATGTCGCCTTGAATTCTTCCGAAGTATTTGAGAGAATTACTTCAACATTGGCCGAAGAATATCCATTGTGGTCTTTTACGTAGCCAGAAACGGTATATGTAGCACTAATTGCCTGCCCGGTCTTTTCCCCGGAATTGTTAGCTGTTTGCCCAAACATTACCACCGAAAAAAAGCAGAAGAAAACGGACCAGATATATGTAGATGCAGATTTCAAAAGAATGGGCTTATTTAGATTTAATAAAAATAATTACCTTTGGCAAAAGTAAAGGGGGAGGCTTGCCGTTGGGTAACGCAAAAGGAATTTTTACTTACGTGAAAAGAATAATGTGCCCACCCCGCCCCTTTAGCGATGTTATTTAAAAGGAAGTCAGGCGACAAGACAAATGAAATTCAGGTTAGAAAGCTCTTTTTTTGAAGAAAATGCTGTAGTAAAGACTTTCAGCAAAGATTTTTGCGCCGAGGCCTTCAGTGAAGAAACCTTCATTATTGACCAGGAGCTTGTTAAAGGCAGTATGCACGAGCTGCACCTGGATCATTTCTGTTTAATTACTCAAGACCTGGAAGCATCGGCAGGTTATTCGATAAACATTTCGGGAAATTCGCCTCTTTTTAAACTGCATTTTGAATTGGAAGGAGATTATAATTTTTGCCCTTTAGATCCTTCTGTTCCTGCAATTTCTATACCTGCAGGCCATTTCAAAATCTTTTACCTGCCCAGGCCCGAAGGGTGTTTAAACTTCAAATCTTCTTCCCGAAAAACCCTGGAAGTGCTGTTTACAGAAAAATTACTTCGGAAGATCATGGGCCCCGATTACAGCGGATTATCTTCATTAAAAGATGGAATTAAAGAGGACCACCCGTTCCTGTTGTGGGAGGAAAGCCGAATCATTCCGGTAGAATTGCAGCAACACATACGGGAAATAATTAGTTGCCGTTACTGCGGACATATTAAAAAGATTTACCTCGAAGCCCGAATTACCGCCATGTTACTGAGCTTTCTGGTAGACGATGGCGCGAAAAATAGTGTTTCACAGGAAGATCACCTTCCAAAAAAGGAGTACACAGGGATTTTACGGGTGGAGGAACACATAAAAAAGAACTTCAGAAAAAACCTCACCATAAACGACCTTGCTCCCATAGCAGGCCTCAACACCTCTAAACTCAAACAGAGTTTTAAAAAGGTGCATTCTACCACAATTTTTAAGTACATCACCGGGCTGCGCATGGAAAAAGCGAAAGAGCTTATCACCCATGAAAAAATGTCGGTTTCTGAAGCCTCTTATGAAGTAGGTTATAAGAATCCGCAGCACTTTACGGTGGCCTTCAAAAAGTATTACGGATTTTTACCCAGTTCCCTCAATTAGTCATTGGTTATTAGTGAATAGGGATTAGGGATTGGTGAAATTTACTCACACAAGTCTTGCCTCTTGCCATCTTTTCCAGATTCGGTAATTTGAAACAAGAGGGGAAAAAGCCGTAGGTCTACTTGCTGTTCCTGTTAATAAGGATCCAGTACAGGGCCGCAACGAGAATTGTCACAATTCCTCCTGCTATGTAGATTTTATATTCCATCAAAAATTGCTGGATGACGGGGAATGACTAAAAGTCGGAAAAACATCGCGCTAAAACCATGATATTTATCAGGTTAGGTCTATCACATAAAAATACCAGTCAAAAATGCCATTTTTGGATATCCATAAATTTCGGGTTACGACGGATTTTACTTCAGTTTGACCTTGTCCTATTTTTTTACAATTCCCCAACCTTCCGCAGAAAAAATCTGATCAATTTTGAATTACATAATTCTTAATATGACTCCTCTATATTCCTAAGTTATCATTTTAATCGAATTATATTCTTAAATCAATATTTAATGTATTAAAAGAATAATTCTGTTATTCTATTATTACAGAAATGGCTAATTTGCTGGATATTCAGTAAATTTTCCAAGGAGATCTATATGAGAATGAAGCAACAGGGACTCTACTCCCCCGAATTTGAACACGACAATTGTGGCGCAGGATTTATTTGCAACTTAAAGGGCAAAAGGACCAACGATATTATTCATAAAGCACTTAACATCCTGGTGAGACTGGAGCACCGCGGTGCTGTGAGTGCAGATGGCAGAACCGGAGACGGTGCGGGTATTTTAATAGAAATTCCACACGCCTACTTTAAAAAAGTATGTGATTTTGAGATTCCCGACCCCAAAGAATATGCAGTAGGAATGGTCTTTTTACCCCCTGCGGCCAACCAGCGAAAAATAGTAAAGGAGATCTTTGAAAAAGAGATAAAGAGGCAGCACTTAAAAATGCTGGGCTGGCGGGAAGTGCCGGTAGACAAATCCTGCCTTGGGAGTGTTGCCGCTCTTAGCGAACCCAACGTGCAGCAAATCTTTATTGGCAAGGATGACGAGATTTCAGAAAAAGAATTTAACGCCCGACTTTTCACAGCGCGTAAAATAGCTGAACACAAAGTACAGGAATCTTCGCTTTCTGATTCCTTTCACTTCTATGTAGCCAGCCTTTCCACTACAACCATTATTTATAAAGGGCTGCTTATGCCCGAAGATATTAATATTTACTATACCGATCTTAATGACCACGACCTGGTAACCAAGCTCGCCCTGGTACACCAGCGATTTTCTACCAATACCTTCCCCAGCTGGGATCTCGCACAACCTTTTAGATATATGTGCCACAATGGAGAGATCAACACGCTTCGTGGCAATTTAAGCCGAATGAAAGACCGGGAAGAGCTCTTTAAAAGTGACCTTTTAGGAGAGTATATTAAGGAGATAATTCCTGTTACTGCTGAAGGAAAATCGGATTCTGCCTCTATGGATACGGTACTGGAACTTCTTTTACACACCGGCCGCTCCCTGCCCGAAGCCATTATGATGATGGTTCCTGAAGCATGGGAAAAAAATCCTGTGATGAACCCCGCAAAAAAGGCATTTTATGAATACAATTCATGTATCATGGAACCCTGGGATGGGCCCGCTTCTATTCCCTTTACAGATGGCAACTACATTGGAGCCCTTTTGGACAGGAATGGGTTACGTCCTTCGCGCTATACCGTAACCAAAGATGGGTACGTGGTAATGGCTTCGGAAACAGGAGTCATTGCAATAGCCCCGGAAAATGTGGCGCGACATGGACGTCTTGAGCCGGGCCGGATGTTTCTTGTGGATATGAATGAAGGAAGGATCATTGAAGACGAAGAAGTAAAAAGCAAGATTGTAGCTGAAAAACCATATCAACAGTGGCTTGATGAGAATTTACTGCCGCTTTCTAATGTTCCCTACACCGGAAATAAAACTCCTGTAGAAAAAACCGATTTCAAGACAAGGCAAAAACTTTTTGGCTATACCCTGGAAGATATCAATACCATCATTGCGCCCATGGCAAATTTGTCAAAAGAAGCAATAGGTTCTATGGGATCGGACACGCCGCTTGCAGTACTTTCAGACAAACCGCAGCTACTGTTCAATTACTTTAAGCAGCTATTTGCCCAGGTGACCAATCCGCCCCTGGATGGTATAAGAGAAGAAATTGTTACAGATATCAGTCTTTCATTAGGTGAAGACAGGAACCTTTTTGAGATAACGCCTGAACATGCTAAAAAACTCCGCATTCAGAATCCCGTGATCTCTAATGAAGACCTCGACAAGATCAAATATATAGACATTCCCGGATTTAAAACTGCGTCTATTCCTATTCTCTATCAAGCCGACAAAGGTCTTAATGGCGTGGAAGAGCGACTGGATGAGATCATAATTGAGATTACCGAAGCAGTTGACAAAGGATGTAATATCATCATACTTTCAGACCGTAATACCAATGAAGACCTGGCACCCATTCCATCGCTGCTGGCCTGTTCATACGTACATCACACCGTAAAAAAGCATCACAAAAGATCTGGCTTTGAGATTGTAATAGAGTCTGCCGAACCGCGTGAACCTCATCATTTTGCGTTGTTGTTTGGTTATGGCGCCAGTGCGATCAATCCATTTATGGTAAATGAGATCATTTATGACCTGGTAGAAAAGAAAGAGCTGGATGTGACAGACCCCGAAGTTGCCGTACAAAACTTCAATACTGCAGTGGGAAAAGGAATTGTCAAGATCATGAATAAGATTGGGATCTCCACCCTGCACTCTTACCGCGGGGCACAGATCTTCGAGATCCTGGGACTCAACAAAAAATTTGTAAACAAATATTTCTGCAGTACGCCTACCCGTATAGAAGGAATAGGCCTGTATGAGGTTGAGAAAGAAATTCAGAAACGGTATCGCAAAGCCTTTAATCCGGCAGAAAATCACAAGGGCATGGATCTCGAAATAGGTGGAGATTACAGATGGAGGAGAAACGGGGAAAGACACATGTTTAACCCCGCCACTGTTGCAAAGCTCCAGCAGGCAGTGAAACAAAATAACCCAAAGAGCTATGAGGAATATTCGAGGCTGGTGAATGAACAAACCCGCAACCTCATGACCATACGGGGAATGTTTAAGTTCAAAGATCTCAACCCGGTACCTATAGAAGAAGTAGAACCGTGGACGGAGATTGTAAAAAGGTTTAAAACAGGAGCTATGTCTTTTGGCTCCATCAGCAAAGAAGCTCACGAGAATTTATCTATCGCCATGAACCGAATGAAAGGTAAAAGTAATTCGGGCGAAGGAGGAGAAGATGAAAGCCGTTTTCACAAAAGCCCCGATGGCGACTGGAGAAATTCGGCCATTAAGCAGGTAGCTTCAGGAAGGTTTGGTGTTTCTATCAACTACCTCACCAATGCACAGGAGATCCAGATCAAGATGGCACAGGGTGCAAAACCAGGAGAAGGCGGACATTTACCAGGCCCAAAGGTAAATCAGGAGATCGCAAAGACGAGAAATTCCACGCCTTATGTGGGGCTTATCTCGCCACCGCCACACCACGATATTTATTCTATTGAAGATCTTGCTCAGCTTATTTTTGATCTTAAAAACGCAAACCGGGAAGCGCGAATCAACGTCAAGCTCGTTTCTAAAGTTGGCGTAGGTACGATTGCAGCCGGGGTAGCAAAAGCCAAAGCAGATGTGGTCCTGGTTTCGGGTTATGATGGCGGTACGGGAGCCGCTCCCCTCACTTCTCTGCGCCATGCCGGGCTCCCATGGGAACTGGGAATTGCCGAGGTACAGCAAACCCTGCTCCTCAATGACCTGCGAAGCCGGATTGTAGTGGAATGTGACGGACAGTTAAAAACAGGAAGAGACGTAGCCATAGCATGCCTGCTGGGAGCCGAAGAATTTGGTTTCTCGACAGCACCACTGGTAGCTTCGGGTTGTATCATGATGCGTGCCTGCCACTTGAACACCTGCCCCGTGGGCATCGCCACCCAGGATCCTGAGCTGAGAAAGAACTTTAAAGGTACCCCCGAGCACGTGATCA
>Ga0098067_1000099_pt1 | contig 35116 bp, 51 predicted proteins | sample 26_taG_FD_92578 | JGI IMG/M metagenome (GOLD analysis project Ga0098067, IMG submission 92578) | Marine viral communities from Cariaco Basin, Caribbean Sea - 26_WHOI_OMZ | ecosystem: Environmental > Aquatic > Marine > Oceanic | place: Caribbean Sea: Cariaco Basin | collected 2014-11-09
CACCATGATAACGGGCAGCGTGTTCGATTAGACCACTGATCAGCAATGGCTGATACATCATTTTTCCTAACATAATACATTCCCTGTAGTTATTTGAAAGTCCGCTTATTCTTGCTACTGCATTGCCTGATGCGAAGAATAGGCCTCAACTAAGAATAATCAGAATTATTCTTTAAGACAAGTTAATATTATGTTCTCCATAGGCGACGAAAAACTGTGATTCAACTTCAAAGACTTGATGATTACTCTATATAAATAGTTTTTACTTTCTCATCAAAAGTTTATTGGTATCATTGTTTCTTTAATTAACCATAAAATTTAGACAAAAAAAATCCGACCACCTAAGTGATCGGATTTTTAATGTTTGGTGGAGATGGCGGGAGTTGAACCCGATATCATCACATTCTATCAAACGCTATCAAACGCTATCAAATTCGCTCTTAATAATATCAACGACTTACGAAAATTGAATGTGATTACGTGTGATAGTGTTTGATGGTAGGCTGTCAAAAATCATGTCAAGCGTACTTACTATAAGCCTGCCTTAACTTCTCGTCATAGTTATTTTTAGCATAACCTTTGCCATTATAGCCTTTGGCAAAACCTGCCCAGTTATGAAGTTGTAGCTCATCAACCAGATTATTGACCTTGATATAACGAATCATAGCCTCTAATTGCTTAGCCTCACTGTGATACATATCATTGATAAATGACTGTAGTGATGGGTAGCCTAATGCTTCCCAATGATAGCCCATAACCTGACCTATACCCCATGACGCAGACTGCAATGCAATTTCACGGTTGTAGCTTGTTGCAATGCGTAGCTTGTCATGCTGCTCACTATAACGACCATAGCCCCCTGAAATGGGGTTGCAAATTCTTGGATACTTAGCCAAAATACGCAAACGCCAAGTAAACCATTTGATAGCGCCTAATTGTTCCCAAAACTTATGACGCTCAAATAGGATGGCCGGCTCACCCGTACTAAAAAAGCCACTAGATCGAGCCTCAACTTCGATGACCGCTTTTAGCGCTGCGTACTCGATACCAGCAGTTTTGGCAGCCTCTTTAATTTGCTGCTCCGTTAATGTCTTGCTCATACTTTACTCCAGACGTAAAAAAGCCCCAACTAAGGGGCAATATGATTGATTACAACAGACTTACTTTCCAAAGATTGCAAACGCTGCGTCTTTGATTTCTTTGATAACCTCAGCAAGTGTTTTACCCTGCATTAGTGCCACAGCTTGATAAACAATGCCTATCGCTAACATGCCAAAGACAGCCCACACAAGCATGATTGCCCCATGTGTCATGACGCTGTAATTCTGATAGTCCATAAATTCGATATGAGCCGCACCGCCGAATAAACTAATCGTTACTGCGATAGTGAATTTAACGATAACCGATAGATTTACTTGTATCTTACCGTCCCTGCCAATGTCACCTGACAGCATTAAACCGAAAATAGCGCCAATGACGGCTGCAAAAACTTTTGGCAGAAATACCAATAGCTTTAATAAAATAATGTCCCAAAAGGGTGTGTTATTTGGCATACGCCGTCCTCAAATTTTAGATAATAAAAAAACCCCAATTAAGGGGCGTTGTTTAGTGGAGTTGTTAAACCCAGTTTGTAGAGTAGTCGTACTCTAGCGGATGTTTGGCATAGTGCCCCTTATTTTCTAGTGGTCAAAGCCACCATTCAGCAGTGCTCAATAGCTGCAACATCTAAGCCACTAGATACCTAAATAACTACAGCAATAATTATGAGTATACTGTAGCGATACCAGTTAAGACACCGCACAGTATTGCTTCACTCCAGAGGACTTTACCCTCTTTACGCATACGTAGATATGCTGCAACAACTAATGTAATACTGCTGACTACGGTGAACGTGTCGAAACGTACCTACAAATACTTAGCACAACCTTTCTTTAATTTGTTAGTAGACGTTAAACACGTTAGCAGCTACTTTTTGAATGTGGAAATATTTTAGCGTAGTTGCTGTTATGCCCCTAACACCCACATCATTAACCCCGTTTAAAAAATTAACACTTCCTGTCGGTGAGACTGGTGGATAAACCTCTAGAGAACGCTCTGGGTCTACGGTATCTATATAAAATCTTAACACCATCCCTAACGGTATAGAGTTATCTAGCACCAAGCGGTTTTGTCCCGTCGAACCAGAATTTATTGTTATATGGGTTTCTTCGGATGCATTTTTATTAGTTACCCGCTGCAAGTCATTTTTGCTACCTGAACCGTTAAAAATTATTTTGTTAGCTACCGTTCTAGGGTCATCACTTATTAGTGAACCAAGACCCTCTACCACACAAGTTGCATAGTCAATTTTATGCGACGGATTGCCATAACTAACCCTATCTGCGGCTGTTTCCAGAGGGGTTGCGGATATAGCAAATCTTGACGATTCATGCATCCTCACATTTAAATTCCCTATTATATGTCCAGCATTGTAACGTAGGTAAATAGGGGATTCTGTACCTAAATAATCAATAACTATGTTGTTAAACATAACACCATTAATTTTTTCGTATATACTAATGGCGCGGTCGGTGCATTTAATATATAAGTTAGATAGTATTAGCCCTGAGTTTTCTAGAGATCTATGCGTACTTGTGTTAGCTTGAATCCATACTGCTGAACCCTCCGCTTTGGGAGACATGATTATACGCCCACTAATGCTAGTGTTTTTCAGAGTCGGGGTTTTACCACTTGTACCTTCTGAGTCCATCCTAATCCCGACATAATACATATTGATAGCATGTAAATCATATGTACAATCCATTGCTCCACCAACTGAACAAGACACAGCACCCTTACAGTTCATCGCTGTAATCTTGGCTTTAGTAAAGCGAGCACGCCCGTAGTATGCGTAATTATTACAGTTGGTAGCATTGACGGTAATATCAGCGCCATAACAATTACCGTGCGTGGTCATAGCTGCTTCCTTTGAATTGGTTGCTGTTATGTTATAACGAGGGAAAATGCAAGGGTATAAGGAGTATGTTTGGTCTAGTCCTTGAGAGCCGCTATCCTCGTTTAAGGTAATATCCGTATACCAGCTTGATATGTCTTTAACTGAGTTATATCTTTGATGGGACTCCGTCATAACCCAATCACTTGGTCTACGTACTACAACATCAATAGTATTGTTATAACTATAGTAATTAGATAACTCATGTCCAGTACCATAACCACGAGCGAACTCAGTTTTAATGACACAGTTTTTAGTCCAAAGTATACTGAAGATATTACCACTGTCTCGTTTAAATATTCCACCAAACCACTTAAAGTTCTCTTTAAAGCTAATCTTTCGCAGGGTACTAGCATCCCGTGCAGAAATCGAAGTTTCTTGTGATTTATCAATACGGTAGTCAGGAAACACTAAAGGAGTTTGCGTAGTTATTTGCCCTGAAAGGACTGCGCTGGCAATCACTACCTCGGCAAAGTGAGGACTCTGAACATTTGCTGTAGTTTCTCCTAATAACCAGTCTTCACCAGCATCAGCATGAGCACATTCACGTTGGCTCACGAGTAATAGATTATCAAGTGGCTGTACATTTAATCTTGCATCAAACTTGAGTATAGTGTCCCCAACTGTAGCATTGTCCGTTAGCTGGAACTCCTCCCCGATAGAGCCTCTCAAAACAATTATATTAGATGCTGAACTGCTGTTACAATCAATGATTAGGTTATCTGCACACTCAACTGTAATGTTGGAGTATGGTGTAACAGAGCCACCCAGAACAAGTGTACCTGTATGTAAGGGGATAGTTAAAACACCTCCCCCTACACTGTTAAGATAGTCAAAGGCTGCTTGTAATTGCTCTGTACTGTCTGTCGAATAAGGTGCACCAAAGTCCAGTAGACTAACTGTTTCAGCATTTACCTGTGCCTGAGTGCGAGCAACCATGCCCACGCCTTGAGGTGTTGCGGTAATCAACGTATCAACCTGTGTGTTGTTATCTATTGCCGCACTGTTGAGCGCATCTCTTACAGCTTGCGACACTGCCTTTACTTGCACACCGTTTACAGTGACTGTGCCAGTCTGCTGTGTATAAACAGCTTTCAAGCCCTCAAGGTAAGCGAGGTAGTGGTTCAGGGTATTGATTGGTGGCGCAAGTCGACGCTGAACCATTGCGCTAGCAGGGTAAAACATAAACTCAGAAAGTGACCTAGCATCTACTCTAGCCTCAGCTATGGTTTGCACAATATCGTTAATAGCCATGCTTTCAAACTCCCACAAAAAAGCCCACCGGATTAGGGTGGGCGTTGTTTAAATTATTGGTTTAGGTTATTAAGCCGTTTGTGTAGTCACTATCATTTTGATAATACCTGCTGTCATAAGCCATGGCATTTATCGTCGACTCAAACACTCCCTTGCCAGCCTTCTCGCTGACTAGATAGGCATCAGCTTCAACATCTGTAGCTTCGGTGATATTAAACACAGCATGAGCAACACCATCAGTTACCAACGGCATCATTGGTATGCGTGCTAGTTCAATCTGATCGTCGCTAATCTGCCCGATAATTTCAATCACATCGACAGTGCTATTTTTAAGCTGCAGATGTACAACGTAGCTTTTAGATTCATCCAAGCTCACCGGATAATCTAGAGTTAGCACCGTATTTTCTTGTAGCTCTACTTGCCCGCTACATAATATTGGCACCGTAGAATCAACGATTGCAATTCTGTCCATACGAGTCACTAAGTCACCCTCACCATATGCGGTAAACTCTATCGCCTTACGGTTATATCGCAGCTTATTCCATGCTCGATGTGCTAAAAAATGAGCCTGAGCATTATTGGTCACGCCTTGGCTGCCAATCGTCTTGTAGTTGGTGCGCAAGTCATCAGGCAACCTAACAATCGCCTCGCTGTAATTGTCAGATGGGTCGCGCCATTTAAACTCAATGCCGTCGTAATTATCTTGGATACCGAAAAACTCAGTTACCACCATGCTTTCGGGTGCGATATTGCGATGATTAAATAAAGCTAGGCTATTAGGTGTTTCGCGCTCAAAGCTAAAATAGTGCAAGCCCCCTTCGCGACGAGCAGTGCAAAAAACTGCTTCCGCAACTGTAAATATCATCTCTTGATAGCTAGCGTATTTATCATCAAAGGTGTAGTTAAACTCACAAGCTTTATCGGTGCCAAAGTAAACCGCTATCTCATTACTGATCTCATAAAAAGACTGGCTATCAACTTCGCTAGCATCCATGCGACCAATGTAAGCGTCACGAGCCATTGCAATCGATATGTCTGCAAAATTACTGGTAGGCAAAAAACCATTTGGTGTATCAAGCTTACGATGAGCAATCATATTTAGCTCACTAGCGTTGGTACCAGAACCAATGGCCATGCGCCGTAATCTGACAATCGTGTCATGCTCATAGACTGATTTCTTAGTTTCGTAGTAGCTGTATGCACTCTCAAAAACCACATCATCTATTAAACTTGCGCTATCACCGTTATCATTTTCGCGCTTAACTCTAAACCTGAATTGTCCAGCTTGCGGCAAATCTTTTCTAAGTGTAATACCGATTGGATTTCTATTATTTGCTACGCCTTGCATGACATCGCCGTAGCGATAGACCTGACCGGTTGGCACACCGTCAACGACCATTTGATACTCAACCTCAATGGTCACCTGCTTACTGTCATCACCATCGTATATGCCGTTTTGCGCTAAAAAATTAAGGATGAAACCAGTGCTGTCTTTGCTACCGGCGTAATACCAACCAATGAAATTATCCTTTGAGCCCTTGATTAAAACCTGCCTGCTCAGAAATTGTTGTTTTTGAGCGGCGGTCAAGCTATCGACCTTGCCCCAATCCGCATTGGTCGCCACGGGATTCACTAACTTTAATACCCCACCGTTTGTACTAGCGACTGTATATGTACCACTCAAATCCACATTATTGCTATTACCCGTCAATACTGACGCTGTAAGTGCAACAGCATCTTCTGTCAGCAATGAAAAACTAGGGTTGGTGGCAGCAAAGCTGTCCGACAATGTGACCTCGTAAAAATAAGCGCCCGATGAACCTGACTTTGTTATTGAAGCAACATCATACTCGCCCGCCAAATCGAGTGCGCCGCTTACTGGGTCGTTGATTAATAGCGACGCAATTCGAACTCTTTTGTAATTATCTGGATTAACCACATCGATAGAAGTTGCAATGGTTAGCACACCATCCATCGCCACATTGGTGTTACCCGACAATCTAATGTCTTCGACCGTGCCATAAATAGCATTGCTGATCGTTACTTTTTCGCCAGCAGTAAATTTATAAGAAAAATCAACAGAGCCTTCAATTTTATAATCTACCCAAGCACCAAAATCATCATTCCACTCACGGCCAGACTCATTTATCGTGTCGCTGGGCACGCTGATTTCATTTGGACTGTTGACGGTTACTGAGCGCGTAGATATTCTTGCACTGTTAGGTGATAGCAGCGTCTGCTTGCCATCGATGGCGCTTACCTGCTTAGTGACAATCTGCAACTTATCAAAAACAGATCCGATTTGTATTTGTGGGTTTGGACTTATGGTTGATTGACCAGGTTCATAGATACTGATGGACGCACCATCAATCGTATTGATTGGTGTTTCGCCTTCGTTGATCATATCTTCGTTTATAGCAAAGGAGCCGGTACCAATAGACAACAAGCACTCTTCTACCTGCACACTACCTTCATAATATCGATAAACAGTTGATATCAAGTCGGGTACAACTTTGCGCTTGCCATAGATGTCTGGTGCACGTTCATTGACACGATGCTTGTTTTGACGCTGTGCAAGGCTATTATTTGGAGAGCCTGCTATATCTTGCGGCGCATTCATTTCTGGCATATTCATGTAAGTATAAACTGCCACACCTACTGATATAACCGCGGCGATAATACCAAAGGCAAGTGGCGTGCCAGCGTGACACAATATTTGATAGTCGCCAGTCACGTCTTTGAGCGCCCATGCGTCCAGCTTGGCCTTTGGAGTAATGTCGTTCTGTACGCAAATTGCGCCTTTATACAAACGGGCTTGCGGATACTGTTCGCGGACTGTTATCCATTCGGTTAATAAGCACGTATAGAAATGCTCAGCAAATTCGCTAGCATCAAGCTCATTGTGAAAAATTTTTAACATCATAAAATCGCACCTTTTTATACTGTCTCTTGATGCTCCGAAGGGTTTCAAAACGTGGTCCGCTTTCTGATAGATGCAGTATGCGTCGGCAATAGTACAAGCCCACATGATGCCTATTGTCTAGGGTCATCATGAGGATGATAGTGCCGTCACGTGGCGTAGCAACTAAATCACCCTGCCCCATGCCTTCTTTGGTTGGTATTAATGTATCGTCAAGCGAGCCAGTCAATCCCAAAAAGCAATGGCTAAAGTCGTAATCAAAAAGGTGCTTGCCAGCATCTATAAGTAAGTGGACACAGTGGTAATTGTCACGGTCAAACTGACGATTCAATAAAGGATCAATGCTTTTCATAACAACGCCTTTAAGTCGGGATACTCTTCAGGGCTGTAAGGGCGACCAGTAGCAACGGTGTTCTTATCAGGCGTCTTAGCATCAAAGGTAGTGGCTTGATGGTCACGGCTCATTTGTTCGATGAACAAGCCTTTAGCAATATCGATAGGTTTGTCCTTAGCAAAGGACATGGCGGTCACGTCGTAAGCATATTGACGGTAAATTACTTGTGGGTACTCGTCGCTATCAGATGCTCTTATTTGCTTGATTAGCGGTGGTACAATCTCACCCAAGTCGCCCAAGGTAATATTGAAGCTTTGATCAAGATCATCAGAGGTTTTACCGCGGTTGATTAGCAATGGAGCAAACTCAAAGTTCACCACTTCGCCAGTTTCAAGCATGGCATCAACACCATCGGCGTGATTGGTCACGATACGTATTGGCGTTGGCCATAAGCTGTGACTGACCTCTATTGTCTCGAGGGCGGCGATACTGGGAGAGCTATCAAGATGCAGGTCTTTGATATCATCAATCGTTACTGCCATTACAAACTCCCTAGTGCATCTGGCAAATCTTCATTAACCAATTTAGCAAGCAAGTTAAGGAGTTTGCGCGGGTCGCCATCGTTCCACAGACCGATGATAGTTTCGTCAAAATCTTTGCCAGTATTATTTGGCTTTAAACGCAAACCAAACAACACGCTATAGACTTTACCGTCACGCTCACCAAGCTGTAGCGAGCCAGCGACAAACTGACAGACGTAGGTAGCGACACTGGTTTCATCAACAATCAATCGCCAAAGAAACGGACGTGGATTTGTCTGATGGCTGCGCCAGAACGCCCAAAAGTACTGCTGCTTGATTTTCTCATCGAGCATGACAGATGCGGTTACGGTATGTACGTTATTGACAAACTGCACGCGCTGACGGGCGAAACCGCCCATTAGGGCTTGCTCTAATAAATTGTTTGCCACTTCTGGCGTGTAGCCGCGCTGTAATGGACAGAGTGCAAAATTATTCATCGGCGATTCACCCTTGCTGTTGTGCCGCGCTGTATTGCTTTACTCTCGAGCGAATTAGCGCGACCGATGTTGCGGAATCGCTTGTCCATCATCTTGTCAACCATTTCAATAGTTACCTCGCCGTTAGGGCCTTGGCTCGCACTCACTTGAGCAGATGAGTTGTTGTTGATCGTAATGTTGCCGGCACTGGATTTTTGACCGTTTGACATAAAGTTGGCTAGGTCTTTGTTTTGGCGCGGTGATAAGACTCGCTCGCCTTTATCGAGCAAGTAGGTAGATTCTTTGGGTACATAATCAAGACCGCCATGAGCAATGCCTGACACGCTTGGTGCTGCCATTCCACCGATACCAGCAGCTTGCGCTATCTGTATCGCTGATGCTGCTACCGCACCTGGCATAGCAATATACGGGCCAATCAAAGGAATGGCAGATAAAGCATCAAAAGTGTTTGAGTAAGTCGTTTTCACTGTCATTAGTGCTTTTTGCACCGCAAAAGCTTTTTCCATGGCAAATGCCACTCTTTGCATCTTCGAGTTTTCACCAAAGAACATAGCAGCTACGCTTGTCATAGCACTAAAAGCATTTGCTTGTATAGCTGTTCGGGCGTCTGCTGTTTGTTGATCAAGCGTTTGCTGCTTGAGCGCATACTCTTGATCCATCGCCCACATTGCGTCAGTGTGCTCTTGCTTGGCAGCCTCTAGTAATTCAAAGCGTTCAAGCTCTGGTAGTGCAAACTCACCGCGCTCATCAACAGCGTTAATCTCAGCCTGACGGTTACTGTAATTGTTATCTACTGAGTTGTAAGCTTCATCTTTATCTTGACCAAACCGCCATCCTGCATAACCCTCTGCCGACATAGTGCGCTGAGCCATTGCATCAAGACCAGTGCCAGCAGCAGACAGACCATTGGCTTTCATGCTATTGGCAAGTGATTGGTACATCTTGTCTTGTTCACGCGCTTTGGCTTGTGATGCAAATTTGAAGTTAGCTAAATCTTCCTGATACGCAGCCTTTTGCAAATCAATGAGCATTTCGCGTGTGGTATCGTCATGTGCAAACTCAGCATTAATGGCGTCAATCTTCTTGTTATGCTCATAACCCAACTTAACTTCATCAGACATATAAGTTTCAAGAATAGACTTTGCTTTAGCTTGGCGCTTTTCTTCGTACTCGGTTTTTGCGCGATTCAATAAATCAGTGCGTTCAAGCGAACCTTCGGCATACAAAGATTCAATCTCTGTGATATCAGCGACATAATCTCGGTCTAGTTTTTCGCGTGCAGTGGCATACTTGACTTGTATTGATTGCTGACGCTTTAGGGTTTCCTCTATTGCCTTGTTTTCGGCCTGCAATATTTTCATTGTGTCGTCATTGCCTAGCTCAGCATTGAGACTGTTGTAGTATTTATCTCGCTTGCCGTGATGACTGGCGTATTTTGGGTCGTTGTAACGCCACGCAATATAATTATTACCTAGAACCTCCGTTCCCTTGTCATAGCTGACATCAGGATTAGATAAAAATTCTTTTTTAGTTCTGTCAAACCTTGAGTTTGTGGTCATTTCTTTTAGAGCAAACATTGCTTGAGCGTTAAGCGCCTCTTGCGTTTTTACTATTTGACCGTTTTGAATCAACCCTAATTCTTTTAGATGATCATTAAGCGCTTTACCACGCTCTTTCTGCCAACTAATCATTCCAAGATTGTACTTATTGTTTTTTGGATCGTTGTGACCGCCAAATAAATACTTGCTCTGATAGTCATTTTCGCGACCTACCTCAGCCGTGATGATTCGAGCTTGGTTGTCAGATAGTCCAGCCGTTTTAAATGCCTTGTAAACCATCATCTGATTACTGATAGCTTTACTAGTTTTATCTTTAGCACCCGCTAGTTTTTCCTCTGCCTTTGCAGCTGCATCAGCCTCAACAGTATTAACCGCCAAGCCTTCATTGTAGCTTTGAAGAAAAGTATTTGAGTCGTAATAAACCTGTCCCAAGTCGCTTAATCTGCTTTTTTGCCCATCCATTAAGGTGTTTATTGTATCTACTGCACTCTTATACTGATTGGTTATAGATATATAACCAGCAAGACCTGCCGCAGTCTGCCTTGTCATTCCTGCTGCTAGTGCAGCGCCCTTAGCTCTAACGCCATCAGCATCATAAAAATCAGTTACAGTCCGCCCAAGGCTCCCAGCTTGAAGGCTAAATTGCTGCATAACCGAGCTAAATATACCAACGCCAGCAGCCAAACCAACAAGTAATGCGGCTGTGACATTAACAGCCTTCCCTATATCCGTAACTTCATCTCTGAAGTCCGAACCCTTATCTGTACTGTCTGTGAAATGAGTCGCCAAAACGCCCAGAGCAGGTATCATGTCGGTCACTAATTGCGTTTTTAACCCCTCGAATTTGGTTTGAATGGCTTGTGTTTCAGCTGCTAATATCCTAGATTGGTCAATAGCATCTTGTGATTTGATAACCCCTGCATCTTCTAATTCTTGACCGTAACGGTTAAGTACATCGCCACCATTAGCAAATAACGGCATTAGGTTGCCCAAGTCACCTGCTAAACTCTCCATAATAAACCGCTGCTCTTGTGACGTAGCACCTAGCGCATCAAGCTCGTCTTTTAGGTACTGGATAGCACCAACGCCATCTTTGCCTTGTAGTGTCTTACCAAGATTTCTGATTTCCTCATCGGTCATTGCAGTATTGTTTTGCAGTGCTTCGAAGAAGTCAGCCGCACCGCCACCGCCGGTTGCACTAAACTCACCCAGCTTTTCTTGTGTATCCGCTAAGATTGCTGCCAATGCTTCTTGCTCAACGCCAAATCCTGCTGCTGCATGGGTCAAAACTTGGAAGCTCTTTAGGCCAGTATTAGCTGTGCCTGCCATTATGCCAAGCTGAACATCAGCCTTTGCAGTCTCTATCGCCATTGCTGCCATCGCACCAGCAGCTACTGCTATACCACCGATGGCCATACCAGCAAAAGAGCCTGATATCCTACCAATATCATCAGCAATATTGTCCCGCAATTCACTTACTGAGTCGCTTATATTGCTTGCGCTATCACGCGCTTGCCGTTCAGCTTGTGTTAGACCATCAGTAAAATCGCTTAGGCGCACAGCTAAGTCTAGGGTTAGTCTGCCAAGTGATGTTGTGGCCATTGCTATTCCTTTGGAGATAATAAATATTTATTAGAAGCTGGCTTTATTGCGAAAAACCAAACATCATGCTATTAATTAAAGAATTAATTTTTATCGAGAGTAATTATGAAAGCCAAATCCTTTGGGTTAATACTGGCGTTACTGTTGTTTTCAACCACAGGCAATGCAAGACCGTCGCCTGATGCGGTAGGATTATGCTATGTGTTTAAAGGCGACGAGGTTATTAAGCGTGACATATGCATAATTACATCAGGTAATGCTGCAGGAGGTATTTATACCAACCTACAATTAAGTGATAAAACCTACGAAATTTATAGCCACGGAATTGATGGAAAAAATAGTGATGGTTATAATTTTGATGGACAAGATTCCGAACATTATCTTCGCGATGCATCTTTCTTTAATGTTAGTACTTACGAAGAACTGAATGAAATCAACGAACCAGCTTTATATTGTTACAAAACAAAAAATCTTGATATATGTCACAATTAAAGCTAGTTGAAATATAAATTTGAAAATCAAAGAAATAAGGCGAAGTACATGGCAACCGTAGTAGAACAAAGACTTCTTAAATGCTCGGAGCAAGGTAAAATTACCGTTCATCATCGAAATGCTGAGCGCTTTAACTGGGTATTACACATTGTCTTGTCTATTTTGACTATCGGGCTATGGGTTCTCGTAATAGTATTCTTATTAGTCGCTAACTTATTCGTACACCATGACGGCTGGGCATGCTCTGAGTGCGGCAAGTCATACCCTTAACTATCAATCTGCGCTTCAAAACACTCAATCACATCATCTTCATTTGGCATAAATTCAAGAGGATCCACCCAACCCTCCCTTTTAAGCCCTTTGTTGATATTCATCGCAATGATATTGGCAGCAGCTTGCTCGACACGCCTGCCAATATTTAGGCTTCCGCGTCTACGGCGGTACTCGGCCCATTGGTTTATCTCTAGCATGGTGAGGTTGCTTTTTACTTGGTGGATTGTATTACCACCGATACCTGCCAGCGCCAGCTCAAACAGCAATTCATTTTCACCTGCTATGAAGCCTTTTTGCTCTTGGCTTTCTCTATCGACTTTTTTATATTATCAACACCATAGACTTTATCAAAAATCGCAGAAGCCATTGCTTGAACAAAAGTATCTTCCACTTGTTTTTGGGTGAACATCAGCTTATCTTTATCATCAACAAGTGTTTTGCTAATCCATTCGCTAGCAACACTCTCTTTGTTGTTCATGCGCTTTAGCAAAGACTCGGTCTCAATAAATGACAGTTGTTTGATGCGAATATCAACACTCATTTCCTCACTGTTATGAAAAAACTCAACGGTTTCTTCATGTATTTCTGAGACAAGACCACCTGCCTTCACATCCGTCAATAATATCTTTGCCATCTTTCCAATCCTCTAAAAATAGTTAAGCCTCAATTAAGAGGCTTAGTGTTAGCGATAATTACTGATTACAGCACGTTTAAGGCGTAGTCTTGTATGCCGTGATAGCTCGAGACTGACGCTTCATAGAGACAGTGTGCTTCACCAGTGAATCAGGGTCGAATGTAGGTGCGCTATTTTTCAGTAGTGCTGTAAACGATGTCCATGTCCGACCTTCAGGCAGTGTGACTACACCAGTCAAAGCCTCAAGCGTTGGTACAATCTTACCGTCAGACCAGCCTACGAATACTTCTACGCCTTCACGATCATCCGCAAGCTGCAGTAAAGTAATATGAGTGGCGTTTTCAGGATCGGTATTAATCGTGATAGACCCTTCACCCGGTGTATTCAGTCCATAAGTGGACGTTGCTGAATCTTCTTCTTCCAGACATGTATCAGGGATATCAGTTGGGCTATCATCACCCAACACAATGCCTGTGATACACATCATCTTAGTCAGTACCACCGCACCCTCTTCACCGTGCTTGATCCAAACATTGGTACCTTGCGTGAATACGCCTTTTTTAATCTTAGCCATAACGAGTTGTCCTGTAATTTGATGGAGTTTTGATTGTGAATTGATGGGGTTTTGATTAACAACTAACGCTCTAAGATCCAATTTGCATCGAATCCGCGACCGTATAGCTTGGCTTTGCTGTCATGCTGACTGATTGACGGGTTTAATATCCAAGAGTGTTTCTCTAGCACCGCTCGTACCGCATCACGAATTTCATTGGCTTTGCGTGGACTGGTGTCATACACCATCACCTGATATTGAGTATCGTCAAAATTTGCGGGTTCATCCAAATGATTGTTTGCTTGCCCTGATATGGTTTGCCAGACGATGTACGGTGGCGCTGTACCAAAGGGCGCTACATCCTCAAACGCTTTACTCTCGACATTGATAAGCAATGCCAAGTCGATATCAGCTTTAAGTGTGCGGTATATCGGTAAAAAGCTCATAGTTTGGCAATCTCCTTGTCGAGCTCTTCTTTGTATGCTCTGGTAAATTCAGCTTGCACCGCGGCCATGTTGTTGTTTAGTGCTGGTCGCAAAAAAGGAGTAGCTGATTGATGTGCGGTACCAAATTCGGGGAAGCGCCAGTACCAAGTATCACCACCAGAGTTCGCCTTACTACCTTGCGTCTGATAAGTTCGACCTATTCGGTTTGCACGTCGATTGTCTGCATTGGTACCGTACTTTCTCGCACCGCCTTTTACACCGACCTTCATCACAACATTATCAACGCCCTTAGTTTTACCGGGCTTAGTAACAATGTTTTTCCAAATCTTTTCGGGGCTGTCTTTGTCATCGAGCGCTTTGGCATTAATCACAGCTGCTTTTTTGACGATGTTCATTGCCTTACGTGAGGAGCGTGTGGCAGCATTTTTGGCTTTACGTTGATTGCCCAGCTGACGTAGCTTGGCTTGCACTTCATCAAGCCCAGTGATTTCGTTTGCCATGATTAGTCCTTGAATTGCTCAATGCCGCCTGAAAGAGCAAATGTAAAATACTCCAAACCGCTATCACTATCATCAAGCCCTTGGCTATCTATTGCATATAGCCGTCCTTTCCAAATAACACGCATGGTCGTATCGATATCAAGACCAGTGCGGTACCGGACTTTCATTCGAGCAGTGATCTCAGAGTCAGCAGCTTGGGCGCTAAGCAAATCCTTAGTAGATAGCGGTGTGATTTTGGCATAAGCTTTTTTGTAGTCGATCCACTCTGACGGCAAATCATATCCATCTTCATCACGCCCACCCTTAACATAGCTTTGGATAGTGACGCGGTGCTTTAACTCGCCAGCATTGACTGCCATATTATTCACCCATCTAAAAAGGTTGAGCCTGTTTCGTCATCGTCGTCTTGTTGCTCGACGAGCTCGTTTAATATCTCATCGTGCTGATCAAGCAGTCGCAATATGATTTGCTCTTTTTCACTGGACTGCTGGATGAGTACGTTATTTTGTTCGACCAGTTTGGTCGTCAGTTTTATTAAGCTTGGCAATAAGCTGTTTAGCTCGTTTTCTGGCTTCGTCGGTTCTTCGTTTGATCCACTCACGGCGTGCCTCGCATCCTTTACATAACATAATATTAAATTCCCATATTTCGATAGGGCTGTAGCAGATGATAAGCACCCATCGGCATCTCGGTCATCGATGATTCAGACACCGCTTCACGATGGGCGTACCAGTGGCCAACGATGAGTAACATCGCTTGGTCAATAGAGGCATTATCAATAACACCATTAGGGTCATCATCTGGCACCGCCAATTCGTAAATGGTGCGGTCAAGGTGCATTTGAACATGGTCACGAGCGGCTGCCATGTATCCTGACAGCAGCGCATCTTCATCATCATGCTCGATGCGGCATTGAAATTTCACCTGCTCGAGTGTGACCATGGTTAATCCGCCTTGTCTTTGGTGTTGGTTTTCACTGCTACTGCTTTGGTTTTTGGCGTTTCCGCTTTTACTACCTCAACATGAGGCACGTCGACTTCGACAGCGTAGCCTTTATTGATCAGTTTTTTACCTTCTGCTTTGTCGACTTCGACAGTGGTATCGCGCTGCAGAGGGGTTCGGTTGACTATCATGTATCTCAAAGTACGTATAAACATAACGGTTTACTCTGATTTGTTAGCTGGCTCTTTTGCCATCTTGTTTTTGGTTTCAGGTGCTGCCTTCTCTGCCTCACCAGCCTCTTTCTTAGCTTGTTCAGCATCAGCCTTAGCCTCTGCAGCTTCCTTGTCAGCCTGTGCTTTGTCGGCGGCTCCCTTTTCAGCTTTTTCTGCAGCCGCCTTAGCATCAGCGGCCGCTTTTTTCTTTTCTGCTGCAGCTGCTTTAGGATCGATAATCAACCCCATTCTTAGAAGCTCTTTAGCGTCTGAGTCGTTTTTAACTTCGCGCGTATCGCCTTCAAAGTATTGCTTGTCACCCCAGTGCTGCTTAGTTACCTTGTATTCCATGACCTACTCCTTTTAGTAAGACAAAATCAGCTTAATAAACTGGCTTTGGCTTAATAAAAAAACACGCAACTTGATAGACGAGTTGCGTGTTTTGTATTTTTAAGGATAAAAGTTTCGTGATTACTAAGGCGTAGTTTTCGCCGCTAGCGTTCCAGTGATGAATGCTTCTGGACGATAGACTGCAAGTGCCAAGCGCTCTTCACAAAGAATGGTAATCATATTCTTCACAAAGTCATCTTCGTTCTCAGTCGCAATGGCAATTGATGCTTGCTGACGGTCAAAGACTTGGGCTCCCATATTAAATGCGCCAGTCAAGAACTTACCAACACCCATCGCTTGAGTGGCAACGACTGGCAGACCCCACATGGTTGGGTTAGCAGTACCTTGCGGCTGCCCAATGATGTAACGACCTTCTGTATCTTTCGATAATTCCATCAATGTCCAGTCAATTGGGTTCAGGACGTGACCACTTGCCGGATATTCAGCCAATACCGCTTGCAGCATTGCCAAGCGCAATTGATCCATGATCGTATAGTTAGCCATGCCAGTAGGGTCAGCAAAGGCAGTCGCTTGTGGCACAATACCTTTTAGATTACCCGTCAATCCGTCACCATTTAGCAATTGACGGTCTTCAACCAACTTCAAGCCATACATCAATCGACCGCCGATATAGGATTCAAGCTGCGCCGCGTCGTCCAAAATTTGACGAGATGCCTTGATGTGGTGAGCAATCGTGCGAACGGCAGATGTTTCATCAGCGAATTGGATATCAGACTTAGCTTTCAACGCACCTTCAGCACTTTGCGCAGCTGCGCTATTGGTAAAGCCAGTTTCACGAATGTACTCAATAGAGTTGCTATCGGTGGTGCCAGATGCAATCAAATCGCGGATATGCAACATTTGATTGGGCGGTGCAATGATGCCAGCTTGGCGCTGAGGCGTAGTCAACGCGCCAGCCGAACCAGGCGCAGCAGTCGTTGCGCTAGTAACGTCTTTAATATGCAAAGTCGCGCGGCCGCCATTTCGTGGGTTTTCAGCGAATGACTTAAACTGCTCACTTTCAAACATCTGCTGACCAAGTGATTTTTGCTCAACCTGACCATCATCACCACGACGTGCTTGCTTTTGCTCAACTTCATCAAGGCGAGTTTTGGCTTCATTCATTAAAGTTAAGGCTTCATCAACCTGGTCTTTTAAGTCAGTGATACCTTTTTCGCCTTTTTCCATGCGGCCTGTTAACTCGGTGCCCAAGGCGTTGACCTTGTTAGTGGCTTTTTCCAACTCAGTGGCGAGCGCTTTAGTTTCGTCAGTCATATTAAATATTCCCATTAATTCGTTGTAAGATTGCCAATGTTTCACTGGCGTCAGTAGCTGATTGTTTTGCTTCAGGCTCGCCCTGAATCAATGAGCGCAGACCATGCCCAGCTATGGCAGTGGCTTGCGATTTGGAGAAGCCGCCAGCATCGCGCAGGAACTTCTCAAATTCGGGTAGTGACGGAATATCGCCATTTTCTAAGGTGTTTTTAACGTTATCGACCAAACTAACTTCATTGGCAGGAAAGGTGACGATACTAATTTCCTTTAGATCAATATCTAGCAGCTCAAGCACGCCATCTTCTTCGTTATACGACCACTTTCTTACGCGGTATCCGATTGACAGCCCATCAATAGCACCATGCTTCATCAACGCATGAGCCTCGCGTGCTTTGGCGACATCTTTAATTAGCAATTGACCTTCGCCATACAGACCTTTTTCATCTTCAACAAGTTTGGTCCATACACCGAGAACGTCACCGCGCGCGTGCTGCCAAAGAACCGGTGGCATTTTACCTTTGGCTGCCCATTCCTTAATGGTCTCAGCATAAGCGCCAGGCTTTACGACATCACCATAACTGTCTTCGACATCGAATACGCTGCAGTAACCGCTAAACGTGCCATCTTCTTCAATAGCTTTTACATCAAAGCTGATCTGTTTTGTCTTTAGTTTGCTCATTGGTTCGTCCTAGTAATTCAATAGGGGTAAGATTGAGCTGCACTGTCAACTGATCAGCGCCAGTATGTGCAGGTAAATCTTCTAATGCGCGCACCTCATTACGGGTCATCACGCCATTTTGCAGTAGCTGACTATAGAAAGCTGAACGAGCGGCACTGTCTGCACGCAACAAACCTTCAACTGAAAACTTCGGTGAGTATTTTTTTCGCTCTTCAGGTGTCAGCAGCTTGCGTGTGACCATTTGCTCAATACGTACCAGTGTTGGCCGTAAGCCATACGTTAGGTAACCCAAGTTCATTTGCTCAAGACTAGACGCCCATGAGGACGCCTTATCCATGTGATAGATAAGCTGTGGCGGGGTTTTGAAGGTTCTACATATCTCTTCGATACCAAAGCGGCGGTTTTCAAGCAACTGAGCATCTTGTGCACTAATACGTATATGTGAAGCACTGGCTGGTTCCATACCAGATTCGAGTACCATCCATTTGCCAGCATTCTGAGGCTCACCAAATGTCGCTAAGTTCTGGCGTAAGCGTTCACGCTGCTCTTTGTTGAGCGTTTTTTCACCAGTCTTAAGGAAGCCACCAGCTTTGAGGTTGTTTTTAAATTCAGAATTAGCGGCATTATTTGCATCGATCTGACCACCAATAACATCGGACTGATATTTGATAGCCGACAAACCAACCAAGCCATCAAGAGAAAATCCTTTTAGATGCAAAATATCTTCTTCGTCATAAACAACTTCGTTCTTAGTTCCTTTCTTATATGTGTAATCGATTTTGCCCACATTGCTGCGACTTACGTGCATATGTTCTGGATCTAGAAACTCTAAAGCGATGACTGTTTTTAAAGTGTTTCTAAGTATGAGTGCATATCCATTGCCATCCAGCTCTTGAGAAGCAACCATCGCTTCCCAAAATTCACTAGCAGTCATGTCAGCGTTGGGCTGATCGTGCAAAATACGATACAAAGGATGGTCTTTTGCTAGGTCTTTATTGTCATCACGAAGGTGGAACGGCAAGGAAGCAATGGTTTCACTACGTAATCGGACGCACGCCCACACAGTTGCAAGCTTCATTGCCTTGTCTGGGCTGATGCTATTGCCGCCAGCAGTGCTGCCGCCCGTAAAAGGGATAGAAGTATCCCCCTTATCTAAGCGGCTTTCATTGCGCCACGAACCTCTGAATCGTGACCACCAGTTACTGTCATTAAGTGTACTCATGCGATAATTGGGTCCATTAGAAAGTCATTTAAGTTGCCAGCGTCATGGTCATGCACCGTCGCACGCGCCAACGCCATAATTCCAGCAACTGGCCCATCAATCTTGTTTTCAGCTCGCTCTTTGTTTGGATAGATATTGTCTTTTTTGTCTAAGGTCGCAGTCACGTTCGATATCATCCAAGTCATGATTGGGCAATCGCCATGCGCCCATCGCTGTGATAGCACCAATGCTTCCATCTCTTTCATGGGTTCAGATATCATCTGCACGGTATGGCGTATCTCAACCATTGTTACGCCATCGTTTTCCATGTTTTGAGCGAGTTGTGCGGCTTGCCATGGGTCAAACGCCACCTCTTGTACATCGTGAGTCACCATGTCATCACGGATATCATCTTCAATCACTGAGAACTGAATGACCTCACCATCAGTCACAGTAAGCAAGCCAAGCTTGTCCCACTCTTGGTACCGCTCACTATTAACCTCACCCTCTTCGTAGAGGCGTGCTTCTGGAATGTAGTACTTGCCGTGGACGTGGTAATTAGGATCTCCACCATACGGAGGAAAGATCATAATCTTAGCGACCATATCAATCTTAGTTGCCAAATCGAGGCCGATATAACACGGACGGCCCTGTAATTCATCAAGAGATAAACGTGCCGGCGCTTGATTCCACTTGGACATATTCATCCAAGCAGACTTTGCGCCGACAAATTCATTGACGTGCTTGGTTCTAAATGTGTTTTGCTTGCGTGCTGACTGCACAGCATCACGGCACCGCGCTTCTAAGAAGTCGCCACTGACCGATATGTCGTAGTTTGGATTGGCTTTACGTAACGCAAGCTCGCTTGTCCAGTCGTCATCTTCGTCTTTGGTGTAGATCATCGCCCACATATCAGGGATATCCATCACACCTTCAAGCATTTTTTGTGCGTCACGAATGAGCAGGTAACAAGGTCCACCAATACCGCTACCGGCAGTGGTAATAACGACCATCATTGGCTGCTCACGCGAACCCATGCCCGTTTCCATTGTGTCGTACAATGTGCTGTCTTTGTGCTCATGGTATTCATCAACCAACGCACAAGACGGACTTGAACCGTCACCTGGTGTACCAATGATTGGCTCGAATCGACTGCCATCACGCGATACATTCATGTTGGATGCATTGGATTCAATGCCATACCATTCTTTCATTTGTGGTGTGCGGTCAACCATTTGCTTAGCAGGTCGGAACACTTCCCATGCTTGCTTCTCAGTGGTTGCGCCTGAATAGACCTCAGCACCAAACTCACCATCAGCGACAAACATATACAAGCCAATGCCAGCTGCAATGATTGACTTGCCGTTCTTACGTGGCACAAAGATGATGACGCGCGTATAGCGACGTAGCTTAGTTTTCTTGTGTATCCAACCAAACGGAATGCAGATACTGAATAACTGCCAAGGCTCGAGCGTGATCAATAAGCGATCTTGTGCCCACTTGCCTTTGGTATGCGGAAGCAACTGGATAAATTTGGCTATCTTTTCGGCTTTTGCAGGGTCAAACTTGTACGGAAAATCCTTTGAGCGACTGGCTTTTTTGTCATCAAGGTGACGTTGGCATGCTAGTTTTACCCATTTACATGCGATGATTTTGCCCGCAACAACGTCGCGTGCATACTTTTCAGCTTTAGCAACATTGGTGTATTTAGTGCGGGCCATTTCATAGTTTCTTGTCTTTTATTAGGCGTAAAAAAACCACCCTATGGGTGGTGTGTTTTATTTTGCAAGCTTATACAACTATCTGAAAGCTATCTATCAGCGCTATTTCAACAGGGAGACCGAAGAACGTATCTCGAGGCTCTGTTTTTAGCGACTGATAATGAGCCTCATGTAAAAGCGCGTCTCGCTGTTGCTCTGACATTCTTACGGACTTAGGTTGATGACCTTTAGCGCACATGAGCGTTATCTTATCAATGATAGCTTCTGCAGCAACTATTTCAGCACTCATAATCAATACCTTTGGATGTTAAAGCTTAATCATACTACAAATCAGCAAATGGATTACCACTACCTTGATCACCTTTTGGACCCATTAATCTTTGACGACTGCTAGGATCAAGTCCAAGCAAACTACCAAACTGCACCATCTGACGCTTGGCTTCATTGACTACTGTTACCGCTGGATTTTTAATGACAGTCTTTTCAGTATGGATGGTAATGCCGTTCTCGTTAATATCTTGTTCAGCTTCACGCCAGCGACAATACGCCATGCAGAATGATTCGACGTTATGCAGATCTGGTACCGTCAAAACTTCATTGGCCAATAAGTCTGGCATGATAGTTTCCCACATACCAATAGCGATATCAGGCATCCAAGCAGGTGCATCAACTTTGGTGAGCTTCGTAAATTCAGGCTCATTATTATTCAGTGCACGCTTACCGGGATTACCCGCCAGCTGTTTTTGCTTCGTGGGTTTTGGCTTGCGACCACGACCTGGTACCGTTGCAACGCCGCCCATCTCAATCTCCAATTTTGTAAGTTTTGCTTTCAACCTAAGTTTTTAATTTCGCGGTCGTAAAAATGTGACTTGGATGGCGGTCACATGGGGCTTCCGGCTGAACTATCGAGGTGCCTACCCCCTTTTAGGTATTTTTTACATCGCATTTGGATGCATACATGTGAGAATGTTTGCCACAATAAATAACTCTACTCATGTCATATGGCTTGTTATCGTAGTGATAGCAGACGTCGCCACACTCAGCGCACTCTCTTTCGTACTCGATATATTCGGACTCTTCAGTTTCCATTGAATCTGAAGCCTTTATTTTCATGTAGCCAATAGACACAGTGATCAATGCTAAGATAATTATCGCTATGCAAATACCTTGAATAATAGTCATATCTCACACCTCATTCATTGGCCGTTTTGGTTCGATGACATTTTTTACAGAGCGATTGGAGGTTTTCAAGCTCGTCGGTACCGCCGTTTGCCTTATTGATTATGTGATCGACGTCGGTGGCTGGCACGTATCTACCTGAGCGCTTACAAGCCATGCAAAGATGACCATCACGATCAAGTACTTGCGCACGAAGCTTACGCCAAGCATGTCCATAACCGCGCTTGGTTGTGCTGCCTGTTCTGTCTGGTCGCTTGGTCCAGTTGCTTCGTTGGTCTGCATGCTCATCACAGTATCCCTTGTCTTTACGAGTGGTTAGGTTTGGGCATCGGTATTGACGGCAAGGTGTGGACGGCATTACTTATCATCCTTGGCTTCGATAAACTTAATGAGCTGCTTAGCTTCTGTGTTGCCGCGGTCAGCACGATCTTGTAGCGGCTTACGTTGATGGGCTTTAAGTATTGGTGTCTCAGCCTTGTCATAGCTGTCATAGAGCTCTTTGCCTGAGTATTCGTACAACATGACAGCAACTCCATGACCAAATATTAGACATAAAAAAGCCCACGCTATTTCTAACGTGAGCAAAGGAATAATAATATGACCCGTTGGGCAGGACTCGAACCTGCGACCTCATACATCAGTGTAATGCGCTCTACCTGCTGAGCTACCGTCGGGATAAGAAGGCGTCAACACATCATGATGACTACACGCCACATGCAACGTGCATCAGTCGGTGAAGACTTCGATTTGATTTGCAGTGCCACCTGCTAGTGGGTGTCTCAATGGCATGTGCTGACTGCGGCTAAATCAATCAGGCATAAAAAAGACGAGAGCAATTAAGCTTTCGTCTTTTATGTTCTGCTTTATCTGTTACCATTTAGCAGTATGAGAAATACTACCCTAATCTGGCACGGTGCGTCAAGCGTTATCATCTACTCTATTGAGCTGCATGCGATAGTTACTGACGTACTGATCAGCGGTGCTTACCATATCGATGAGATCATCCATCATTTGACGCTGGTACCGCACCCACAATGTAGTATAAGAGCTAGCCTTTACTTCTATTCCTGAGAACTGTAACCGACCTTTCACTGTGTATATATCCCATAACTCATACAATTCAAAGTGTAATACCATCCGCGCCATCAGTCGTGCCAGCTCAGGCAGGCTGTGAGTACATGCCTGAGGTGCAACACGCCTATTTTTATTGCAGCGCTCAATCATATTAGCCGCTAGGTATTGCACGACCTCATCGAAATGACGTGACCAATTCCAGTTAGTGTCGCTACCCCATAGCAATATACTTGCCAGCGCCTTGGCTGGCTTGTCATCAATCATAGCGATAGCAGCACAATGGTCTTCCCAGTTTACTTCTGGCGGTAATCCACCGGCACCAATATTAAACTTAACAGTCTTAGCGTGCATACCTTGCTCAAGCCAGTCTTGATTTGATAGCTGTAGGTTCGGCGATTGACCAAAGTTGTTAGGCAATTCATCAATCCAAGCATAGGCAAACTGATCAGGCTTAGCAGTACCTTCTTGTGCTGGCTCAGGCTTATCTGACACTTCTTGCGCTCGAACAACTGGCACAGCGTAACTGAGGAACTTCTCAATAGATATAACTCTTTCTTTTGTACGATTTGGATTGTTAAGCCATTTAAACCTAAGTTCGCCTTTATCGTAATCGACATGCAGCACTTCCATTGCCTCGCCTGCCTTGTCTAGCCATTCGGTCTTGATTTCGATATTCAATTCGGACATTTTGTGTTCTCCAAGTCTGCAAATAGCTCACATACTTCTTTGAATAAATAAATAGGCACCATAGTCATCTCTGGCTCATCACCACCTTTACTCATCATCAATGTATTATCATGGAACAAACCAAAAGAAAGCTCAGCAACTCTTAGTGTAACAATCTTTTTTTGGCGACTATAAACAATAGGTGCCGCAGGCTTGTCTTTGAGCAATTCAAGCATTTCATCGCAAAATTTTTTTAGGAGCAAATCCTTAAAGGTATTTTTTCTAACAAGGTTTATTAGCTTTGTTGCTTCGATATTAGTCACTCGCTCACCTCATTTACTGGATCAAAATTATTCAAGAAATAAACGATGTCAGAATGGCACTCTTTAGAACCCATGTCATAGAAAACACAGCGCTGTGGCAATGATTTCACAATCGCCAATTCACCACTGTGCTTACATCGCCACTCGCTATCGACCTCAACCTTAGTCACTTCTTACCACCTTTCTTAGTTTTGCGATTGTTGCGCGGCTTATGTGGTATATAATTCTGGCCTTTAAACTCAAACGGGTTGCATATGCCATGAGTCTGCTGCTTTAGCATTGCAATAATTCTACTACTGTCCTTTATCTTACTCATCACACTGCCCTCAATCTCGCTTAAAACCAACTCTTGCAACCATCAGTAGCGCTAAGAACCCAAGTAACGCCAACAATGAGCCTGATAGCTTGTATAGCGATATAACAACCCATGACACAGCTAGCACCAATACCACGTTATAAATCATCGCCATTAGCGCATGCCAGCATTCTGGCCAATATCTCCAATCCATAATCATCTACTCCTTTAATTTGAGTTGGTGGCATGAGCTGCCCATTCTTTTTGTATTGATTCATAATCCAGCATGCCTGATGGTGGGTTAAGGTAATCGCAATCTGAGCACCTGATCATTAAAAAACCATTAGGATAATCACTGCCGGCAGGTCTAGGTCTGAGCTCTAAATCACTAATTGAAAACTTTATAACTTGATAGCAGTTGCCGCATGTTGCTTGATGGTCATTCATGGCTCACCTTTCATGTGCTTTATATACTTTAAAAATCTCGAACGTCCCAGCCACCACCATTTCTCTTCGTTTGCTTCATGATTGCTATGAACTTGAAAGGGAACTTGTCAGCAGCGACTTTAATCTTCACAAGCGCGTCGTCAGTCCAATGACCTTTAACTTCGTGTATTTCTAATTGCCCGTCTGAGCGCATCACCAAGAAGTCTGGCTTGTAGAACGTGTTATCCGCTAGGCGTAGGTTAATGTTGTCAAAAGAGTAGTAAGAGATTTCACCTTCGCGGCGCTGCATTTCTAAATACTGGGCATACGCTTTCTCAGTGTTGTTCATCTTCCCTGATTTCATGCGACCTAATGCTTGTACGTTCTTGTTCATCACTTACCATCCTTTAAATTAATGTCGCCATATTCGTGATCTATAGCATTGCCAAAATCGTCCCACTTGGCGTAGTCGTCATGGAACGGATCCCCAGCAACCACTCTTACCCGTCCTGACCAGCCTTTGTGAGCAAATACCTTTGTGTCATATGCTTTCTGTAATCCTGAGACGCTAAGTTTCTTTGTTGTTTTCATAAAATCTCACCATTCGGTCTGTATTTCATCTAGCGGATTAGAAATTATGAAAGCATCTTGCGCCCAACTGGTGACAGACAGCACTTCCATGTCTCGCGCAGAAAACCTAATACCAGTACCTTTTTTTATTGCACGATCAAATCTAACCATGATTTCTATTATTTCTTTTTGAAATTCCTGAATGTCACTATCGGGTACGCTGAGGCTCATACCGCCTCCTTCATTTCTCTTGATAAACGATCATATGCTGTTATTCGAGCTTCACCAGACTGAACATATCTATCTACATAAGCCTCAGTCTCCGCAGTGGTCATGCCTTCCAGTGGTGGACGCTTACAACCATTCAGAGATAAAGGCGCATACTCATCAGCGGCATCACTAGTGCTGTGACTGGGGTGGTAGATAGGCGGTAAATCACTGTCAAAATTTGAGCTGCCTTTATTGGCTGTGGTGCCCCAATCTTCGTTGTCTGTAGAGAAGCGACCTTTGGCTTTTTCCTGACGCGCTTGGTCGGCTTTTTGGTTGTTTGCTTCACGTATCATCCATTTGATTAGTTTTACTTTGCGATAAGATTCTGTGGTCAGTGGATTGCCTTTGAGCGCTTGCTCAGCGTAATGAGCTTTGAATGCTGAGATTTCAAACTGATACTGTTCATCGGTTAGCTGAATCATCTGGCCTGCTTTGAATAACTGGCCGCGCATCTCATCGATGGTTGGTGCTTCCCAATTCTCAATATCATCAGCACGTTGGTCGCGTATCTGGTCAGCTTTGGTTGCTGGCTGGTTGACTGATGGCTGTGATGCTACTGGTTCAACTGGTACTGGTTGGCTGTCTGATGGTTGATTGTCATCAGTAGAGTTATCCACAGAATTACCAACAACCGAGTTTTCCTCGTGTGTTCGCGTGTTATCACTAACTGGTTTATGGTTATTGGTTTCTAGTTCATGGTTACTAGTTATAGCAGCGTTTTCTATGTGACCTTGCGTGACATCGTTGTGACCACTTGTGACAGCTTGCGTGACATCATCATTCTTATTATTTGTGACATATTCTGTGACAGCATCAATGTGACTAGCATGCAACTCTCTTAAGTCTGTTAATTTAATACTACTGTCAACCGACACACCTATATTAGTAAGGTCATCAATCATCTTGCGCTTGTCTTGACGTGACTTGCGTTGGCGTTCTGCTGCTGTCATTGTCACATCAATATTGGCGTGACCTTGTGTGACATCGCTTGTGACATGCGTGTGACTTGGTGTGACAGCTTGCGTGACATTAGTGTGACTGTTTTTGAATTTGTAGTTTTTAATCTCTCTATCAATACGATGGTGGTGATGACGCTTACCACGTTTGACAAAAAACTCATCAAGCACATATTCCAATGAAGCGCGATATTCAGCACTGGTACATAGCAGACGACGTGCCAGTCTATCTATATCTGATGTATCGATGGCTTGCTCGCTGTGGTAGTACATATCTATCAAGTCACGATAGATAGCACGCTCAGGCAATGATAAGTGACGTGCTGAGTTGTTGAAGTCAGCAGGGTTAAACATATAAAAATGCATTACGCCACTCCTTCACTAATCAAACGCTCAACGATCCATGCTTCACCGCGCTTGGTGAACATAGCTTGTGAGAAACCTTGGTCAGTCTGTTTGACTTCGCCCAGTCCTTTATCGATAAACCATTGCTGGAATACACGTGAGCGCTTCACGGCCTTGTTATAAACACCAAGCTCGTCAAGTATCTTATTCATAGCAACAGCTGATAGGCGAACCTTTTGAGCAACTTGTGTGGCATTAAGCAAGCCAGCACGCTCAACTACATTGTCATAATGATTAATCTTAGGCAGAGCTATAGTTAATTGTGCTTGTACAACCTGCTTTGCTTCTAGTTCATCAGCCCAAGCGCGTGCCGCTGTTACTGGATTGGTAAAATCAGGCATCGTTACTACTGGAGAATTAGATTGTGCACGACGCTCTAACTCAACCCATCTGCGATTAATACGGAAACGTAGTGGACGACTATAGCCACTCACCAAATCAAGGCATTGCATTTCTGTCAGCTCGTACTGGCGATAACGCTGTCCATTCTGTTCGTTGTAATAATAGGTCTCCCCAATTTTGGGGAGACCCTCAGATTCATAATCTTTATTAACCAATTCGATATCACGGCAGACATGCTCATGACGTTTATCGCAAAGCTCTGCAATTTCACGGCTAGACATGCGTTTATCGTTATTTTCTTGCATCAATTGAATATTCATTGTAAGATTCCTTCATCAAATGTTTGTATTACAGAAACACCTAAAGCCCATCAATGTCCGTTGATGGGCTTTTTGCTTGTTCGGCTCTTAGGTAATCAATCGCTTCGAGCTTGTCACCCAAGTCAATTATCTGTTGATTGCGCTCGATGCATTCAAACTCACGTTTGATATCTGCATCATTGCCAGCGACTTCTACTCTCGCTCTTAAACGGCAGATTTTGCACTTGTCGTTACACATGATCAGCCCCACAATGCTTTGCGATTTGAACGCTCAATGTGCGAAACGTTACGATGGCGTTCTGAATAGCCGTTTGAATGGCATCATGCTCATTACAATCGATACGACCGTCTTCTAACGCTTTGTGCATCTCAGACATAATGTCGCCCTGGCATGCTGACGTAGATAATGCTGTCATGAGTATGCTTGCCTGCGTCGCCTCACCATCAACCTGATAAAACACACCGCCAAGACGCTGCGCCATGGCTTGGATGATAGCCGTGTCGTTGGTGTATTCCATGATGGTCAAAGCTTCGTCTAAGCGCAGATGATGACTATCAGTGTTTGGATTAACCTTATTGTTTAATACTGTGCTCGACATACCCATGCGTGCGGCAATGGCTGTTGAGCCGCCATGCTTTGGGTTATGTACTGTGCTGTGTGCTGCGTCGATTACGTCCATCGTGTCCTACCTATAATTAAAAACGTTTTGTTGATGAGTGGGTGGTTGTAGTATCTAACTAACAAGAACGAGGTTTAAAAGATTCTTTAATCTGATCTACTGGAACACCTGAAATATCAGAAAGCACTTTAGAGTACTTGGTTTCATCGGAATACTCAGTGCGAGGCAAAGAGCCGTTTGATGCCCACTTATAGATAGCTCTCTCGCTTAGATTTACCTTTTTAGCGACCGCAGGAATACCACCGCATTCTTTGTTTATGAAATCTTTTAGAGACTGTTCGAGCATGGTTAAATTCCTATTTTAAGAACAATTGGTTCATATTAACAGGTACTGACTTTTCATTCAATAGGAAATACAATTGAACAAACGGTTCATAAGGAATAAGAGATGAATAGTTCAGATGACGCAAAAACTGCATTTGCAAAAAGGCTGAACGATGCTCTGACTGAGAAAGGTTACCCACAGCGTGGCAGTGCTCAACGCTTAAAACGAGAAGCAGGATTTGATATTTCTGATAGAGCTATTAATAAATGGTTGAAAGCTGAGACGCTTCCCGATCACCACAACATAGAGTTGTTAGCCAAATTCTTAGGTGTTAACTTCAACTGGTTGGCTGCTGGGCAAGGCGAAAAGATAACTAAGCCAAGTCCATCTGAGTTAATAAAGAAAATAAGAGATATTGAGAACGGCGGCACAAGGGATAGTAGCACTGCCCCAAAAGGCACCGTGAATGCAACTATGTTTGAGAGTTCCGACAAGGTTCCTATTCTTAGTTGGGTCGCTGCTGGTAGCTGGTCAAACGTGGATTCTGTTTGTTTTGATGACGCTATTGGCGAAGTGTCAAGACCACGCAATTTATCGAAGAATGGTTTTGCTTTGATTGTACGAGGTGAAAGCATGCTTCCTAAGTTTGACCCAGACGATATTATCTATGTAGAGCCAGAAACAGGATTATTTGCATTAAAGAATAACGATCTTGTGATAGTTCAGTGTAATCATGATACTGAAGCTACATTCAAGCAGCTGGTACTAGGTGAGACTTCAGATGACATGTATCTAAGGCCTCTTAACCCAAACTGGCATGAGCAAAAAATGCTGCCGATGGGTGAATGCAATCTAGTCGGTAAGGTGGTGGGTAAATATGTCGAATACTAATGATTGGGCGTATGTATGGATATGCCATTTCTTAAAGCACGCCAAACCAGTCGAGACGCTGGCACTGGGTTGGTGTGTATATCGTGAACCATTGGATTGGGATTAGTTTTGATGCGTACTAGCCAGCACGCTTGAGACTGGCTAAAACTGATGAAGAGAATGATATGGATATTAAATTTTCAGGTTCACCAACTGATGGCATGGCGCTAGTTAGCGTTTATTTAGATGATGACCTCGGTGAAAATATGCCGCTGCAGTCCGCCCAAGTGGACTTGTGGGTGCCTTTTGATGACTCGCTCGAAAAAATGCACGCAAGCGCTCGTTCCGCATTAGCCACTTTTCTACAACAAGCGCTAGAGGCCCTTGAGAGTTCAAATCCTGAATGATGGATTCAATAACTATTTTTGGCTGGCAAGCTGCTTGTACTTGATTGCCATTAATAACAAAGCAAGATAGTTTATCAGCGGACTCAATAATACGAGCATGATCGATATTATCCGCTGATGAATTCTGTAATAAAAGGCGGACTATCTCTAGTCTGATTTCTGTGTCGGGTTTCATATGAACTTCCTATTGTTGGTTAAAGTAATTTAAATGATTAAATGGATCAATTTAAAATTCCAGCGCTTGGCGCAGATGATTAGCCGCTGGTATAACGGAACTGAAGTCCCCTATAAGAACTATGGGTCACTTGTTTTTTTGATGCCTCTTATGGAGTATCACTGGACAGCGAGAATCACTAGAAGCTTTGTAAAATGGTTCTCTAAAAATTGGGCTTTATTTCTGCCAATCCTATTGGCTTTTTTAGCCCTTGTTGTTGCTATCGTTAAATGATTATAAGTTTCTCGGAGGAGGCCAAGTGCCATGCGGATGTTTTTCATAGTCCCTACGAGTAGCCCTTTCAATGCTTTTCGCTGCATCTCTCATAACATGAGCATCGGACGATCGCACAAGATAAAGCGTCTTATAATTCGGCGGCACCCCATCCACTTCTAGCTTTTTCAACAAATCTCCAATCATAAACTCTACTCTGTCCACCTCTTTGGCAGACAATGTACTGTCGTCATCATTAAAAAACCTTCCTAACATCTCACTGGTTTCCGTGATACGAGCGCCTTTCTTATAACCTATCTTGTAAGCCGCAAACGTTGCGAATCCAAAGCATTGGATTGCGATTATTAACGCTAATACCTGTGTAATATCCATAAAAACCACCTAGTTATCTAAAGACTCCGCTAATTATAGCGGTTTTTTTATGTCCTTAGTTCTTTTTGGTTCATTAAAAATGTATTTATGGTTCATTTATATTTGACATATAAGAACCATTGGTTCATAATTAACGCATCACAACGACGCAGAGTAACTGTTATGAACTCAATCAAAGACTTTCTAGCCAGCATCGGCATCCTTGCACTACTAATCCTTGGTATGACGGCAGCAACGGCTGGCGTGCAACACATCAATGACGCATTTAATCGCTCACAAGCAGGTCAAGACGCGCTGATTGCTGAACATAAAGCGTATCTAGCCCAAGACGATGACAACTACGTTACTGACCCTATGAATGGGTTTGATGAAGAAGCCTACGAGGCATCTGAGCAGGCGAAAGCAGCGAGTCATGCCAATCTTTTTATTTCTAATGCTTACGGGAGAGAGTGATGACGACCTATCACTTAAAGCAGTCTATAGCAGGATGTCTTCGAAACAACCGTGTTGGCACTATCGATTTTTTGGAAGATGGAAACGGTAATCCTCTATCTGATGCTGAAGCAAGAGTTGAACTAAACAAGCTGTTAGAAGCAGGTCACACCGTTATGCCGGTTGGTGACGACTGCGAAGGTTTTGATGTATTTGGTGGCGGCTGTCCTGGTCATGAGCCGCTGGCAGGAGATGCTTTATGTCGTGCGATGTTAGAAAGAGGTGATAAGTACGTGATGTGCCTCGGTGGAACATTGCAAGAAAACGTGGTTGTAGTTGCTCGGTACAGCGAGAAGCGGTTTTACAACCATAAAGGCGAAAGGGTGTTTTTACTAACGCCAATCAATAACATGGGCGAACCATTAACAGCTAAGGAAGTCGGATTATGACTACGCAATTAAAAGAACGCCCGTTAGTACTTACTACTGAAGAAGTCAACGCAGTTCTGGCAGGTCATAAGACGCAGCATAGAATGCCATTATCATCACAGCCGTGCATTGACAATAATGGCAGACAAATCCTAATTATTAATGGTGTCTGTGTAAGTGAGTTTAATACTAACCACAGACCATTTGACGAGGCAGTTAAAAGAATATTACCAAGAACAACTGCCGCGCCTTATAGCATTGGTGATCGGCTGTGGGTGCAGGAGGATTTCATACCTGACCCGCCAGCCGGTCATGATGCGTGGGAAGATGAAGATAGCGTCACTAATTATTTTCAGTGGGACGGGTGCGGCAGTAAGTTATCAGAAATTCCCAATAGATTACGCACTTCTGAACACGTCATATACAAGGCAGGACAGGACGACCCAGACTCTATGATGTGGTTTAACGCTTTGCAGATGCGCAAATGGGCTAGTCGCCTACTTTTAGAGATAACCGATATTCGCATCGAGCGTGTGCAGGATATTAGTGAGGATGACGCCCTGTCGATGGGTTTGTCAAGACTGACTAAAGATAGTGGTCGTACATACAAGTATGGTTTACCCGATAAAGACGGATTTCCCGGCAACGACGATTATGGTTGGCACTGGTCTGAATGGGATGCTGACCACAAGGTAGCATTTGCAAGATATTGGGAAAGCATGCAGGGCAAAGGTGCGTGGGATCGCAACGACTGGGTTTGGGTGATTGAATTTAAAAAGGTGGATGACTAATGGCTGATGATATTGATCGCGCTGGTGAGCGCATAGATGCTGAGATGGCAGCTCGTCTGCGTGTCCTACCAACGTTTAGTATGCCGTCATTGCTTGATTGCCAAGCATGCGGTGAAGAAATACCAAGCAAGCGACGCGCCATTGGTGGTGTTACCCGGTGCGTTGACTGTCAAAATCACTTTGAAGGACGGAGATAATAATGGATCTAATCGAATTAAAAACAGCTTATTTAAAAGCTATGTTATGCGCTGCTGCCAAATCAGACGTTAGATATTACTTGGAAGGTGTTTACTTTGTCGGTGGTGATAACAAAGTATTGGCCTACTCTACTGATGGTCGTCAGCTATTGCGCTGGATTGTGTGTGAAGACTACAAGGGCGATGACTTCGATTACATCATTAACCGCCGTGCTATCAAGGACGCTATTAAGACCAAGTATCACATTCATTTAGAAACCTCAACTGGCGACATTGTTTGCGCTAAAAAAGAGCACTTTAGAAGATTTAAAGGTTTGATTGATGGTAAATACCCAGACGTTAAGCGTGTTGTTTCAGGCTACATTGATAACATCAAGTCAGAGAAAGACGAAAATATATTGATCAATGCTAGCTACTTAAAGAGCTTAAGCAAGATAGGTAAAACAGTCGGAAAACATTACAAGATTAAAGATGTACCAATACGCCTTTACAGCTCAAAGCCAGTGAATGCTATTACTAATATATTTACATTCAATGGTAATAAAAACCTCATGTATATCGTAACCAGTTGCCGTTCCGTGGCTGTTACGGACGAAGAGCATCACGCGGTTTTGATTGACGACCATCCAGTACCAAAGCCTGAAGTGCAACAGTGGCTTGATGATGACTACGGTGCGATATGCGGCGTCAGCAATAAATCACCAGATGAAGCAAAAAGGATGGCTGACTTTGCTCGGAAAGTCATTGTTGACTATGACGATGATGGCTATATGGACTCAACAGGTGATATTTGGCGGTTTGTTTACTTTATTGATGCTGTTGAGCGAAAGCCTGTTACTGCATAAGGAGAATGTCATGAATAGCGATACTTTAAAACTACTCCATCAGATGGGCTTAACGCCTCTTGATTGGGTGGACGCCAAGCAGTTCTCTGAATTAACGGGCATTGCTGAGCAGAAACTTCCTCACCGTAAGCAACACTGGCCAGAAAACGTTGTTTGGACGCGAGAAAGTAATAATATATATTACTCAATAAGAGGATATAACAAGTGGATGACACAGCAAGCAGACATACGTTACCGCAAGGCGTGCGGCTTAGATCGGGACGCATTCAGATCTACTTTAGCAGAGACGGTAAGTCCCATCACGTCACGCTCCCACACCCAGTCACTGCGGAAGGCATCAAAGCAGCTGCTAAGATTAGACGCGATTTAATCACGAAGGCTGAATGGGGTGTGCTGACAGAAGCAGACCTCGCCAGCGCTAAAGGCGAAATGGTTAATGATGATAGCGTCATTGTTGGTGATGGCGCCCTATTCCAAGAAATCGCCCAAAAGTATCTGAAGCACTGTGAAGCCAATACTGACTCCAAAAAAGACTACGTGAGTGCATTGAACAAGCACTGGATGCCTGAAATGGCACTGATACCCATCCACGAAATAACGTCTGACCTAATACGCGACATCATCTCTGACATTAACTTCAAGTCTGACAAGACCTTTAATAACTGCCTGGTACCACTGCGGGGTGTCTTTGATAAAGCTATTGAGCTGCGATTAATCACGCCTGCAGAAAACCCCATGGCCATGATTAAGAATAAAAAGGTGCAGTCTGGACTACCCGACCCATTTACCCGTGATGAGATGAATGCGCTATTAAACTGGTTGGATAAAAATTTGACCGATAAGGACCATTTTTACTACTGGTATTTTGAAGTGGCGTTTTGGACAGGATGCCGACCTAGTGAGCTGAACGCTCTAAGATGGAAAGATATCGACTGGTTTAATGGCTCAGTGATTATTAATAAGAGTCGTGTGCGCGGCGTCGAGAAGCAAGTCACTAAGACTCATACTGCGCGTGAAGTCTATTTAAACGATCGTTCTAAGCGTGCGCTTGAAGCACTAGATGCTTTGAAGCTGAGTGATGACTATGTGATGATATGCCCAGAAACAAGTGAGCCTTTCTACAATGAAAAACCTGCCCGCATGAGATTGATTGAAGCAATGAAGTCTACGAGGGTGAGACATCGTCCAGCATATAATGCCAGGCACACCTATGCCACAATGCTGCTCATGTCAGACGTGAACCCAGTATTTGTCGCCAACCAATTGGGCCATAGCTTACAGATGCTCATTAAGCGATATGGTCGTTGGCTGCATGGCGATCAGAACAAGCTTGAGATATCAAAGCTAATAACTGATTGACATCCTCTCGCCAGCCAATCATGTCAAAATCATGTCATAAAAAAAGCCAGCCACCTAAGTGACTGACTTTATTTAAAATATTTGGTGGAGATGGCGGGAGTTGAACCCGCGTCCGCCAGCATTACGCTCATGAATCTACATGTTTAGTTTCTGTCTTTAGTTTTAATCCGCACCGATCCGACAGTCAGGATGGATTGGA
>Ga0098067_1000100_pt1 | contig 34975 bp, 53 predicted proteins | sample 26_taG_FD_92578 | JGI IMG/M metagenome (GOLD analysis project Ga0098067, IMG submission 92578) | Marine viral communities from Cariaco Basin, Caribbean Sea - 26_WHOI_OMZ | ecosystem: Environmental > Aquatic > Marine > Oceanic | place: Caribbean Sea: Cariaco Basin | collected 2014-11-09
CAAATGGTGGAACGGATGCAAACGACGGTTGTGATAATATTACAAACACAGCCGAACTGAATGGGAAAATTGTTTTAATACGAAGAGGAGATTGTGACTTTGTTACGAACTTAAAGGGCAATACCAAATGTAAAGGCTTACAGAGCGAAATACATTAATACATAACAATTCTATGTTCATTTTTGCCGATATAAATTAACATAGAAGAATGGATCCCTTTATTTTTTGCCGAAATATGTTCATTATTTGATTATTGATCTTTACTTTTATTAAAGACTATTCGACTGCTCTCATTCCTTTTTATATTGCCTAAAACCCTGAATAAACGACTTGTGGACTTTATTTTAATCTCAAAAGGCTCATGGATCAACCGCCCGGACAAAGGGCCTAATTGCCATACATCCATATTAACCGACGCTAATAACCAGTGGTCCTCTTTTTCTGACCGCTGTAATCTTTTCAAAACTCGAAATTCATTTGTTTCTATTACGTAGTCTTGCCCATATACTATAAGGGTACGGTCATTAACTAGCCTTAAAGCCACAATACTCCCACTTTTATACTCTGGGTGCATAGAGTCATCATGCACACGCATGGCGGCGGTTGCGTCTCGGAACCAGTCACCAGCATCTACATACTCCACGGCCTCATGTTGTGGGCTTAGATCGGCTATGGAATAGGTCCCTGCTGTTACCACACCATCATATAAAGGAATCAAATGACCCCGCCCAACCGATTCCATGGGTAAGGTTTTCTTTACATTTGGTTTGTCACCATTTATGCCACCATTTGCGCCACCGTTTTTAATGGTGGCATTTTCTTTACATTTGGTTTTAAGCATCTCTCCATTTCCAGTCAATAACCATTCAGCATTTAAATCTAAACAATTGTCTAATATTTTTATTAAAACACTTTCTCCTAAATCAGCATTTCTTTTAAGCTGAGTGCCTATGTAGCCATTAGACAAGTCATTTATTTTCTCAAATGAACTATTGTTAAAGCCTTTGTATTCAATGTATTTCTTCACTCTGTCAATTGCTTTCATATTTTAATAGAAAAAAGTTTAATTTATTTTTGCTGATTAGACAATTGTTTATATCTTTGCCTTAATTAACAACAACAAAAGTATAATAAAAATGGAGCATCAGCAAAAAAAACTAGTAAAGAGGCACCACACGCTTTATCAGCGATTGGCTCAAAAATACAATACCATAGAGAGCTATGTGGGTGAGATCAACAATGGAAGGCGCACACCCACCCGGGGCAAAGGTTTTTTAATACTTCAGGAACTTAAAAAAATCAAGGAAAATGATGGCACCGAATAAACCCAATTTACAGCAGGACATAGAGTCCTGGTTAGATAAAATTGTAGATCAAGTAAATAAAGAATTATGAAAATAGAGATTAAACATTTTTTAGATGATTCTTTTCCAGGTGGAATATCAAGAACGGATAAGACATGGAGATTTTTAGGGGTAATCGTAAAACGAAAAATTTACAACTATCCTAAAAAAGAATACTACGAGTGTGTAACTATGATTTAAGTGAGCTTATGAGAAAATTGATAAAAAAAGTTCTCGCACCTATTGTACGAGAACTAATCAAAGAAGATGACGAGCTTAAGAAAACAATTGCTCGGCAAAATCAAGAAGCTCTTGATTTAAGGATGGATGAGATTCTAAAAAAGATTGTTTAGCCTTTTTCATTTGATCATCGTAAGCCTTCAATTGCTCTTCTGTCAGAGTCTTTTTTAACGCTGATAATTTTGCTGACATAGCAAAAACGATAAGTTCAAATTTATCCATAACACTATAATTTTTTAATTGGAACTTCAAATGTAGTGTTTTCTCCGCAACGGTTTTAGTCCGGGTTCGATTCCCGGAGCGGAACAAAATTTAAATGAATTATGAAAACAGTAATCAACATCAAACAGTTAATAGGGAAAGTTGAGATAGCAACTCCTCCTTGTGCAAATGGTAGTCATTCAAATTTACACCATGAACATTTAGAGAAACAATTGAGTCAGGCGACGGAATCGTGTTTATCAGCAGTCTTAAGTGCCGTGCATAATGCTGCAAAAACACATGATAAAGGTTCTCCTGATGAAATATCAGTAAAGGAACGCCATTGATTGTACTCGTTTTGAATGATTCAAACGAATGATAAAGCGATTGACTAAATAAAGGATTGGCAAAGCAGTCAAAAGAATAAGCTTCCAAAGTCCAAGAATTGAAATGATTAAAGTCCATATACATAATTTTTAGCAAAACAAATATATGGATTTCTCCGCAACGGTTTTAGTCCGGGTTCGATTCCCGGAGCGGAACAACAAAGATGGCACAGCGTGAAGGATAACGCCCGCTTGACAGCTTGGAAAGACAAGCATTTTTATAAAATAGGAAAAATGAATTTACAACCCACAGACATAATCATCAGAAAAGCCAACGGCGTAGAGTCCACTTGGATAGCCCAGAGGCTACTGGTAGAGCTGTGTGGAGTTACTGAATCTTATTTATGGAAAAAGGCACGTCCATTATACAAAAAATCAATTCGCGAATGTGATTTAGCCAAAGCCAAGGACTATATGCCAGACAGTGGCAAAAGTTGGCGGTGGGCTCGGATCCAGTCCGAATATTATTACTGTCTTGCGAATATTCCTGACAAGGCACCTACTAGATACCGTAGCCGTTTTGGTGACGAAGCTGCACTAATAGAGCACTGGCAATATGTGTGTAGAAATTTAGAAGAGACTCAAATAGAGCAGCGGTTTAAACAGCATTTAAACAAGGTTTATAAGAACTATCTCTCTTTCTATTCAGAGACACTTCCACCGCAGCAAATAGCACTTGCAAAAGCGTGTGCAGTACTAGATTTTATTTTGGATGAAAAAGACGACTATCCAGGAACGGCCAATCAAATTTATAACGATCTAAGTCCAATTTTAAAGAAAATGGACATGCAATATATACCCCATCACCCTATTCGATTAAAAGAAAAGATGGTGGAGTTAGAAAAACCGGGCAACAGCATTGTAGGTTTAATTTACCTACCCAGAGTAGGCAATGCAAACGCAGAACTCTATACAGATTTTGAGGTGTTTAGTTGGGCTATGCAGTTGCGCAGTATGGACGCAAACTTTAGCAACGAATTTATCATTCGCAAAGTCAAAGAAATGTGTCAATTAACAGGCAAGAAAACCCCGTCAAGAAGATGGTTTGGCACTTCTATTTTTGAGCAACCGATCACGCAGTATTTAACCGGTGAGAAACGATATGGATCAGGTAACAGTAAATCACAGATGTTCAAAGGATATATACCCACGGCAAATGCAATTTCAGCAGGTGACTGTTGGGAAATGGATGCCACTCGGTACAATGTCATTGCACATACTGCAGAAGATGGGAAAGATCGTCATCTATTTGTAGTCGCTATACGTGACGTTCACAGTGGAGATGTATTGGGTTATAGTTTTGACTATTCAGAAAACCATGCTGTGTATCATCAAGCGATGAAAATGGCCGTTGAAAATGCAGGTTATTTACCGTACGAACTGATTACTGATAGATTCCCGGGACACAATACGCCCCAATTGAAAGATTTATTTACACGAATGGAAACGTTAGGAGTTCGTGTAGATTTTAGCCATAACGCAAACCAAAAAGCAAAGTTAGAGCGTTGGTTCCGCACCCTTCAATCCGTATTCATGATGGAAACCAAATATTTCTATGGTGAAGGAATTAAATCCAGATCCTCATACGCTCACCGTAGTGCAGAGTATTTAGCAAGAGTCAGAAAAGAAGCCAAAAAGGAAGGTTGGAATTTAGAGAAAGCCGTAGAATCAGCGAGCATTACCATAGAGAAGTATAGAACTACACCGCTTAACTGGTACTCAAGAAAGCATAGTAAAATAGATAAAACGCCTGCTCAATTGCATGAGGAAAGCGAAAAGCCAAATGTAATATGGGCAGATAAACAGCGTATTTCCATGCTGTTTGACTTGAAAAAAGAACTAACGCTTCGAAATGATGGTCAATTTACTACTGAGATTGTAGGCGTTCCTTTTGATTACATGGTTCCGTCCGAATACTTTGGGATCATTGCCAATCAATTCAACCAAAAAGTAGTTGTAAGCTATAATTTGGATGACTTATCAGAAGTGTTTTTATGGAAAAAACACGACCAATTACTGTCATTTCTATGCAGCGCGCAATTGTTTGATCGTCCACAACTTTCAGGACCCAATAAAGAGTACGGAAAAATGGCAGAGGCTAAAAAACGAGCCTTGGAAATCAAAGTTCATAAAGAAAACAAACTAGAGGAAATGATAGGCGAAGAGTCTTTACTGATGGGACCTTTTACCCAAAAGAAAGAAGCCAATCAATTTGAAGAAAATTACATGAATGAGACGGCTCAAATTCCACTTAAAAAAGCATCCGGAGCAGACTATACCCCGGATGACATTGCGAACGCTGTCTTAAACAATATTCACAACGAATTTTAAAAATGATTTTAGATATGACAAATTTACAAAAACAAACCATTGTCCAGCACATTCATACAGAAAAAAAGAGGCTAGGCAGTTACGCCAAGGTTGCAACCAAGGCAGATGTATCCGGAGCCACCATTACGCAAATGGTAAAAGGGAATTGGACGTTAATTACGGGTGAAATGTGGCTAAAAGTAGGACACGCGCTTGGGTACAGTTCTGCAAGCTGGCAGATAGCTGAAACCATCAATTACCGTAAAGTAGCAAACATCTGTACAGATGCTAAAGCCCACAGTTTATTTATGATTATAGCGGACAAGGCGGGGATTGGGAAAAGCGCAAGTTTGAAAACCTTTGCCCAGGAACATTCCAACGAATCTGTGTTCTATATATGCAGTAGAGAGTGGGCAAAGCGTGACTTTCTATTGGAGTTATGCACCACATTGGGCATAGATACGGGTAAAAGCTACACAAAAGTAGATCAGTTAGGAATGAAAGTCGTGAATTTTTTCAAAAAGAGAAGCACTCAAAAACCCTTATTGATAATTGATGAGGCTGACAAGCTCAAAGAATCTTCTTTGCGCTGGTTTATTCACTTATTCAATGAGTGTGAAGATGAAATGAGTCTCATCATAGCAGGAACGCCACACTTGGAGCAAAAAATAATCCGAGGCGTTCGATTACGACGGTTAGGATTTGATGAATTAGAGAGTCGATTTGGTCGGGCTTACATTGGATTGATGGGTGCTACCATGGATTGTGTCCGCAAAATTTGCGCTATCAATGGAGTTTTGGACACGACACTCCAGAAAGAAATCTTTGAGAGTTTAAAGCCTGTCTACAAAGACATTCCAGTAGGACCCAAAGAAGTTACCAGTGTGAAGGTAATTGATGATTTACGTCGATTAAAACGAGTGATAATTAGAGAAAAGATAAAACTACAGTAAGATGGAATTCTACACATATAACGGTCAGAAAATGCTTGTCTTGAGGAACAAGGCAGGCAAGATTCAAAAAGTTTATTCTGGACGCATTGCACTTGTCAAGTTCCAGGAATTGTTTAACCCTTTTAATCTTAATTAAATGACAGTAGATAAAGCATGGCTAGAAAACAAAATAAAGGAACTCAATGACTGGCTACAGTCTGCTGAGGCTACCATTAGCCCAGAATACGCATTGAAGAAAAGAGACAGAGATTACTACGTAACGCGTCTCATAGAATTGGAAGAGCTTGGTTTAACGATCATAAAAACTTGAAATGAAGTACACAAAAAATCTACACAACAAACTGCTTTTGGCGGGCTTTGAGTTCCAGTATGAACACGAAGAAATCAAAGAAGAATACCTGAATTATTCAGTGTACAAAAAAGGAGTTTTGGAAGTAACGGTATGTGACTCACACAAGGTGGTGGATATTCACCTAGATGCAGATGAAAAAGAACTCTCTCATTTGAGTTATGAGCAATTTATGAAGCTAGATAAGATAATCAATCAAGAAAAATAACATGATACAAAAACTGATAAAAAACCATGTGAACTTTGCTGTAGTTCAGTATTACAACTACTTAACCAAAGCTAAAATGATGCAAAATGAAGAGTGGGAAGTAATAGTACCCCTTTCAGAAGTATCAAAATGCAAAGGAATTCGCCTATACAAATCAACAATCAGAGACTATAAAACAAAGTCTAGAGTTCTAAGCGGCGCTGAAATAACCACCTTTAAAAGGCTTTTGCCTGAACACTTTGACTGTGTGATAAAAAATGAAGATGGAGCTGTCTATGAGCTTAAAAACAAATCCTTTAAAACCCAAATATTAACTTCAAAAATCACTGAAAATGAGTAAGAATTACAAGCAAGTGTCCAAAGATGAATTTTGGATCGACGAGTCCGGAACCAAGATTCCGTATAACAGAACCACACCGCTGGAAAGATTGAGAGAGCGTAAGATTTTCACCTTGTTCCAGAAGTCACAGAAGATAAATGAGAGCCTTATCAGCTTTAAACATGAGATCGAAACCATCATTGAAGAAATCCTTGAAGCTTCCAGAGAGGCAAATGAGGTGAAGTTAAATGGCAAAGGTAATTTTACCTTTTTCAATTTTGACAGAAGTTTGAAAGTAGAAGTAAGCGTTAGCGAATTGATCCGATTTGATGATGTTGCTCTGGAATCTGCAAAAGAAGTTCTTTTAGACTTGGTGCGAAACAACATTCAGGGCGATGATTTTATTCTTTCCATTGTTGAGGATGCATTTCAAACCTCAAGAGGTAAACTTGACACACGTAAGATTTTAGGACTTAAAAAGCACACAGAGCGCATAAAAACAAAAGATATGCGAGAAAAATACGAGAAAGCGATGAGCCTAATCGATCAGTCCATTTCACGCCCGGATTCTAAGACATATTACAGAGTATGGTTCAAAGATGATGCTGGAGAATACCAAGCTGTAGAACTTAACTTTTCATCGTTGTGAGCATCTTAGAAACAATAGGCGTATTAGCAGTAGGATTTTGCTTGGGAGTCTTACTGTACTTCATTTATTTATCAAATCAAAACCACTTTTAGTATGAAAACAGAAGTAATGAAAAAGCGTTTAATGGCAAGATTTGACTCATTTAGTTTGTCTCAAACCGTGTGGCTTCACACACATAGAACAACGGTAATAGATGAGTTGACAGACACAGAGATTGAGGGTATTTACGCCCTGTTTTTCCCTACCCAATCACCGATTGAATATAGTGAAAGGGAAATTGCCCTCAGAAACGCAAGAAGCACAATTCTAACCATTGCCACTCGAACCGGAATCAAAAAGCCAAACAGCTGGGTAGAGTTCAATCGATGGATGAGACAAAGCTCTGTGTTGAAAAAAGATTTAAACCGGTATTCTTTGGAAGAATTAGGGCTATTGCACAAGCAATTTAGAGCATTGGAAAGGAATTTCAGCAAATCTGCAGTAAAGATGGGAAACAAAGCCTGGTACCAGAAAAACGATTTGCCTATTCCGAGTAAAAACTAATAAAAAAAAGCCCGAGCCATACCGACACCGAGCTTTGAACGTAGCAGCTTCAAAGATAATCAAAGAATCGGTATGGCTTATAATAAGAAGAATTATTTCACAAGAATTGTCAAAGTACAGGAAATAGTAAAAAGAGAAAAATGGAAAAACGGACTCACGCAAAAGGAAATCTATTACCAGTTTATAGAACCCGAATTCCATATTTCTAAACGTACTTTTTATTATTGGTTAGGCATACCAGCCGCTAGAGAACTGAATAAATTGAAGGAGAATTTTAACAACGATCAATACAAATTAGACATTTAATCATGGCAGTAGAAATCAAAAAAGTATCTGATAACAGATATACAGTAAACGGAAAATTGATGTTTCGCAACATGGAAAACCAATGGGTTTGTCCATCCTTAGACCTGACACCGAACGAAGAACGCGCATTTTATAATTATGTAAACGCATTAGAGTTGAACTTTGAAAATCGAAAGAACTAATGAAGAATCAATCAAATATAGACATTATAACCGCCAAAATCGAAGAGAGAACAGGCGCGGAACTGACCTTAGCCAAAGCAAAGCAAATAGAACAAAAGCAATTAAAAGCAGGTGCAAAATACACGCCTTGTCATAAGGGGTGGAGGTTGGTTAGAGATCCGAACGGTTGGAAATCGTAAGGTGGATCCCGAGTCGTATAATTGGTAATAGCAAAGAAATATAAGGACTGGAATGCAGGTTCGAATCCTGCCTCGGGAACAAAAAAAAAAGGTGAGTTAGTAATAAATTTTTTCATGTGTTAATTTGGGTTTCACCTTCCCTGACAGCTCGGAAAGACGAGCTTTTATAATCCTACAATAAATGAAGACAATAAATAAAAATAACAAATACTATTGCCACAGGCGTTTGCGCACGGGTAAGCTTTGCGCTAAAAAAAAAACAATCTACCTACCAGCATCGAAGCATGATCAAATTGATAAATATGCTCATCGTCTTAGAAGTGTTTACGGATATGCAATTCAATTAATTATAGAATAGGAAACTTAAAATTTCGCTAACGTGATGCAGGTATGGAGTCGGTTTTTTACGGATTAAATAACGATAAATTATGAGTATAGAAAAACTTACAAAAAGACTACAAGGCAGTATAGATTTTGCCTTAGATAACGAAGAAGATTTAGACGCTGCAAGTTGGAATTACCAAGAAGGTATTTTGATTACAGTAAACGAGGCAAAATTACTACTTGAGATAGTAAAAAACTGCTCTATACCTGCTGTTGTAGGGCAAAGCGAACAGTGCGACCATGACTACTCTGACGGAACAGGAACAGGCTGGAATGTATGCAAAAAGTGTGGTGATATGTACTAACTTAATTCTTGCATTGCCTACAACGGAATGGGTATATGGTTAGTGCGCCCATTCCGAAACTTAAACTAAAGCACTAACTTAACTTGGCGCATTAACTATATGCCGTGTTATGCGTTCGGCTTTTAACAATGAAATATTAATAATTAAATTTTTGTAAAATGAAAAACGACACGACATCAAGCGACAAGAGAGCTTCTGAAATTATCATTGAGCTCCAGAACAAAAACGCCAATCTACGAATGGGATTAGGTAAACTTTTAAAAATATGTGAGAACACTAAACAGCATTTGGTAAGTGAAGTTTGGGCTCAACAAATAGGATTTGCTAAACAAATGTTTATAGAGACCGACCCAAATGTAAAAGAGAAACCAGTGCCATTAAATCAAGGTGTATTTTTTCAATGTCCACCAGAAGTTGATTGGTGTGGTGTTGATTATGATGGCAGACTTGTATTTGGAATAGCGAAAAACGTAAGATATACCTGGGCATCTGAAAGATGGAGAGGATATGAACCTATTGGAGAGCCGATACTAAATACAAACTTCATTCCTTTAACTTGTTTGAGACGCACGGATTTCAGCTGACGCATAACGGTCGAGTGTATGAGCAGTAGCCGAACATAAATTTTGATTAGAAGTAGAAACGTAATTATTAACAACTGCAATAGTTCAAATGCCTAACGGCTATTGCTTATACACCTTGTTAGGCACAGTTTTTATGAAAATATATGCGACATTTAGTCAAGAAGTTGACGTAGAACCTAAGCAGGTGATTCAAAAACTAATTGAAAAAGAGATTGGGAACACGTACCGTAACTGGATAATAGAAAAAGATGGTAGATACTTACACGTTCACGAAGAAAGTGCTGGTTGTCATTCTGTTGATCTCGAAGATGAAATAAGTAAAGATAAATATGAATATATTAAGGCACTTCAGTTAGTTTTAGAACGATTAAGTTAAATTGTGCCTAACATCCGGATATACGCAACCTCAAAATATCGAATAATGGAAAAAATAACCATCAAAATAAATCACGTAGCGCTGGAAGTGCTTTGCGAAACGTTTAACGAAGGGAGCTTTCAAGGCATTTTTTCGCAAGAACAAAAGGTTATCATGTCGATCATCGCTGACTTGTCTTTGCAATTGGAAAAGAAGGAAATCAGTAAAAGACATACGACAAAGAAATTCAAGATGTCTTTCAAGTACCATGAAGCATTTGCACTTGAAAAGCATTGCCGAATGGTTTACGCGAACTTTTATCAATGCTACACCACTCACGTGGCTTTGGATGTCGCTAATCAAATTCATCAACAATTTTAAAAACCAAAAAATGAAAAAACCTAAAGTATACATCGCAGGAAAAGTGACGGGTGAGCCGAAACACAGTTGTGCATTGAAATTCGCAACGGCGAAAAAAGAGTTGGAAAAACAAGGTTATGAGGTGGTCAATCCTATTGAAGTGGTTGGCGACTGGAACACCGATTGGGAGACCGCAATGCGCAAGTGCATAGCTGCCTTGGTAAAGTGCGATGTGCTTTGTCTTCTTTCAGATTGGTCGAAAAGTAAAGGCGCACAGATAGAAAAAGAATTAGCCGAACATCTTGGAATCTCTATAATTAACGCAAGAAAATGAACGGAAAGAAATACATATTGACCAGCAGTCACTTCAAAGGTGAAATCGTATTTGAGTACAATTTAAAAGGCTTTTTAAGACGCGCAAGCCTTGAAGGCGTTGGCGGATTGACCAAACCCTTATTTGACTGGATATGGGCAAATCTACCCACTTCTTTAGATAAGATTGAAGACTATAAAAAGAAAGCTGGCAACTTCAAAATTGATGAAGTACCAGTGGATTTGTCTTTTCACCGATTTTGGACAGAATATGGCCAAAAGGTGGGGAAAAAGAAAATGACCGAAAATGCCTGGAACAAATTGCCACAGAAAGACAAGATCGCTGCGCTTCTCTACATCGAAAAGCTACGCAGAACCAAACGAGCCGACGGAACGGCAATGCCTTATCCCAGCACGTATTTGAATCAAAAGTATTGGGAGGTATGAAACTAACTGAAAAACTATTTGAACCCTTTTCCAATCATGAAATTTGGCGCAAATGTGAAAAGTGCGGTGAGGTGTGGGATGCTCGGGATTTCGGTTGGAAATGTAGAAAGTGTAAGAAATAATTGCACTATTAAAATTGCAACAAAAGAGGGGGCAAAGAGGGCAATTGCCCCCTTTGCCCCCTCTTTTGTTTTGTATCATTTTACTGATGTCAGCAAAATGGTATATATTTAGTAAATTTGATCCATGAATATAGCTTATCATCTTTGTGGCGCTTTATTGGAAAAGGGATCCATTATACTTCCCGGTTCTTTTGGTCATATAGTACAGAACGTGTATGGAACCAATGAGCACAGTAATCTGGGTAACCCTCAGTTTCTTTACTATGAAGAAAAATTAGAAGCGTATCGCCAACGACACGTGCCGCATAAGCCTAGTCGTTTTGACTGTGTATTTGTATGCCATACTTTAGAGAATCTAAAAAAGTTTGTTGCTTTCAGCAATCGGCAATTTCAGTTTGGGTATAGAGTGGAAGTTTTAGGAGACTTCAGTAATGCGCACTTTGCGGACTGGGAGCGGTATGACAACAAATGGACTGAGCGAAACGATTGGAAAACTGCCATGGAACATAGTGTGCACGATTATTGGCAAGAAGATAGAAGAGATTACATGAATCACAATGATAGTCCACTAGAAATACTCACGCCTCATAAAATAAAGATTTTAGACCGGGTTTTATAAATCTAAACACCCAAAAGCCGCTCCCGTCGAGCGGGTTTATGAATAAACTTGCTATATTTATCAAATATTAATCGCATGAGAAACCTAATATTCACACTTTTACTACTTACAGCAACCGTTTCACAATCTCAGTCCTTGTATGCACCGTGTCAATCCGGTTCTAAGAATCTATACACAGAAGAGGGGCGGTTCACAGTAGAGGTTAACCGAACTGCGTATGGTGTTAATTTTGAACGGAAAAACCCTTGTTTGAACCGCACTCTGGAGAAAAAACTCATCCAGTTTTTTGACGCCACAACCTACAAAGAATTCAAGAAAATGGGAAAACAAAGCATTGAAATAATACGTCGTTCCGATGGAGATTATATTTACATCCCTTCTCGGAACCCTACTTATTTGAAGCTTTAAACACTCTTTAAAGAAGGTTCGTGTAGAGTCCCCCTTTTATTTCAATATCCTCAAATGTACCGGTACTGTTCTCAGTGTCGGTATTTTTTGTATAAGAAGCTTGGTAAGTCAATATAAACTCATCGGTTACCGTTTCTTCTATTTGCTGTTCTGTGCTTACCGGAACGAGTTTTCCAAACCGTTCAGATTCCATTTTCTGTAAAATAGTGTCCGTCAAATCTATGAAGTCAAAGAATTTCAAGGACTCTTGCGTAGTGATAGACATACTGCTGGTGTCCCTTAATTGCTCATAACACAGCCTGAATGTCAAGGTGGCTATATTTTGAATGTGATCTATTGAAAAGCTTACAAAAAGAGCGGGATAAATAGTCAACTCAAAATACTCAGGATTTACATCTTGACCGCTGTACAGATCCACATGCCTAACAGGATCTATATTTCGCTCGGTGTATAGCTCTTTTATGGTTTCATCTTTTGTAAAAGTGTCGATTAATTTTAAATAAAGTGTTTTCATGAGGGGTTAAAATTTTTGTTCAATACGTTTTTTACATTCTTTTTCAAGTGGAGCTGGAGTTTTAATTCCAAGGCCCGGGACTTGCCCATAAACCTTCTCTGTGGAAGACTCAAATTCATTTTTCTACTATGTGACTTCACCTCAATCATTGATTTGCCTTGGGATTTGGAATTTCTGCCTCCTCTTTGGCGGGTGTGCTTTTTCACATACACTGTTTTGGTGGTTTTTCCGCCCTCATTGTGAATCTTAGCATACGGAACATCAGTACCAATGATTACATAGCCTGTGCCGCTTGAGATCTTCTTTATCGATCGTTTCAGCCTCCCTGTTCGAACCATCAAAGAACCCCGATCTTTTCGCTTTCTTGGTTTCCAAGGTTCATGCACTTGGTTTTGCCAATCTTTTCTCCGGAATCTTTCTTTGGAGAAATTGACGGCTACAATCCCAAATTCACTGGACATTCTATTTGTCCAGCCTGTACCTAAAGCTTTGTGCATTTTCTTGAAAACGTCATTATCAATTACTATGTGTTCCATTTTATGAGAGTTCAGCATTTCGCATGATTCGCATCATGGCCTCATTAAACCAGTTTTCCACATCTTGAAGACTCATTCCCTGCGTGCTGCTTCCGTTCATATTGATACCTCCTTTATTCAGTGCATCAATGGTGATTGTGATGTTTTTAGATTGACGTGCATCACCGGTTACTTTGTTGACTTCGTTTTTTAACTTTTCTTTACCCGATTTAGTTCCCGTTCCTTTTCCAGTAGCTCCATCGCCAAACACAGATTCAGGATCGTAAAGGCTTTTCTTTTCATCATTGGATTTCTCATCTTCTGTTTTGGGAGGTGTGACTACATTCATTTTCTCTCTGAGAGTGTGTATGTTTTGAGCGGCTGTTGCAAATTTGGCACCACCCATAGATTCAGGGAGCTTTGAAAGCAGTTCTAAAAGCTGTTCGAGCGGATGCAAAAGACTGCCAAGAATGACTTGTCCTAATCTTTTTAAACCAGCTATCATACCTTCGGTTTCAAAAGCTTTTTTCACACTTTCCCAATGGTCGTATAGTGTTTTTATAAAAGAAATGAGGTAACCAACAGGGCCAAGAAGCGCTAACATGCCAGCTCCAAACTCGTCATATTTCTTCACAGCTATAGTTACCCATCCAATTAACAAAATAATAGCCGCCACAATAATCCCAATTGGATTGGCTAGCAACGCTATATTGTTTGCCCAAACCGCAACAGTTAAAACCCCAAAAACAGACGCTAATGCTCCTACTCCAATGGCCACAGCATCAAAATTCTCATACAACCATTGTAAAACTGGAGTTAATTTGTCAAATACCTTTGCAATCATGGGAAAAAACTTTTCACCAAATTTTGAAAGCAAGGTTTCCAAACGATCGTGGAATATTTTTTTCATTATATTGATATCACCCTCAGCGTTTTTCATAGCATCTGACATGCTAAAACTCATGCTGTCAAATGACTCAAAAACGCTAATCATATCTTCAGCCCCAGTACTTACTTTAGCCAAAGCCCCTCGTAAACCTTCAGGTCCCCCAATTTTATTGATTGCTTCAGTGATTTCTTTGTCATTCATGTTTTTAAATCGACCGCCTATTTCTTTCAAAATATCATCCGCTTGACGCATCATTCCGTTTTTATCAAAAACATCTATTTTCAAAGTTTCTTTAAAGTTTTCAGCCTGCATACCTAAACCTTGAAAGAACGTTTTAGTCATTTGTGAGGCGATTTCGGAGTTTTTAGCGATTGATGTAAACATGGCAAAAACTTTATTTGCAGTATCTACTTCTTGACCTGCAGCACTAGCAGAACCCGCAAATACAGTTTGCACCTTTGCCAAATCATCAAAAGTGGTAATTCCCACTGCGGCGGCTTTTGCATTGGATTCTAAGAGTTTGTCTATATCGTCCACGCCTAAACCAAACGCCTTCATTGCTTTGGTCGTAGAGTTCATTGCGTCACTTAAATTTGCACCAGTGGCCAAAGAGTAGATACCCACTTTTCTAAAAATGGCGATGGCATCATCCCCAAATATCCCGGTTGCACTTTGAAGATCGAATATGGCTTCTGTGGACTCTTTTAAGTTTGTTCCAACTTCAAAAGCTACATCCCTGATTTTGTTCCTATATGAATCCAATTCAGATTTAGGCTTTTCCAAATTTAGGTTTCGAATGGGCGTAAATGATTCATCAAATTGCCTTGCAGAATCCATTCCTTTGACGGCCATAGTTCCAAACAGACCTACAGCGGCTATTCCCAAAGCAGTAATAGGCGTGCGTAGTTTGTCCATCATACCCCCTAATCTGGGAACTTTATTCATAAAATTACCAAATTTAGAATCCATGGTGTCAATGGATTTTGACCATTTGTTTTGCATTTGCCCCAACTTGTTGTTGAAAAGCTTGGTGCTCATGTCTATCAGCATAGTTAGCTTGGTGCTTGCCATATTATTATGTTTTTGTATATTTGTGGTTAAGTTTTGAAACTTGCATTAATAATGATGAAATTAAGTAGTCAGGAATAGAGGCGGCTTGCATTAACAGGTTTAGACGGCCTAAGTTTCAAAACTTTTTTATTTGACTCTAAATCCTTTTCTAATATTCTTTTCATCAATCTTTAATTCATACCAAGTGTTTATTTTTAATCCTTGTTTCTCATTTAATTCACAATCAATCACTATTACTTTATCTTTATAAAATTTTAAATACTTACTTTGAAATTTTCCGACTTTGTGTTCATTGTACCAAACTTCGTCTGGAGCTTTTAATATGTCTTTAATGTGTGGGAATAATTTCTGCCTATTTTGATCTTTAGTTAAGTATTTCTTTGTGGTATGCTTCTTAAAGACATCTTCACTCATAGTCATCTTTCTACCAGCATAATCTTCAAATCCCATATAGTCTTTTCCTTTGACCTTTTTAAACAGTTCTTTCACGTTTTCACCGGTGATGGTTTTGTCAAGCTTTATATCCTTTAAATTCTCTTTAAAATCAGCCCAGGGCTTTAGCAATTGGTCACCGTTAAAGTCCATGTATTTATCAAAAGTCATGTCATTGATCTTATGGGTCATCTTCTTATTGTCTGCATAAAACTGCTCATTGGTAAACACTTGCTTTAAATTCCCCCGGTTGATTTCAAATTGAGAATCTTGAAATTTCGGATCGGATGAGTACATGAGGTTTTTGGCTTTTTCTCCACTCATAGCTTCTGTTTTATCACCTAAATATTGAACCATTTCACATCTGCATCCAAAACCATTGGGTGGCCATAGGTCCATGGCGGCTGGATCATTTAGATTGAATACTTTTCCATCCAAGGCTTGGTGAGCTGTCCTTACTCGATCATCGCCTGCAGTTTGGTACTTCACAAAAGAAGTGACGGTGTCCTTTTCGCTCATGAATTCTACATAACGCGCTGAGTTTTGACCCACCGCAATGGAAAGATTGTATTCCGTTTCTAACCAATTGTGGTTGTAGTCTTCCATTATTCTATCGCATTCCGCACGAAATGAAGAAAAGCTTCTTATTTCTTTGTTTTCATCAAAGAGCAAATCTGTCATTGCTGCCAAACGAGATTCTGTTTTACCCGCAGCGAATTCAAATAAATTATACTCCATCATTTGAAGCATAAGATGATCTTCACCTTCCCAAGCATTAAAGGTTTTAAAATTGTCCCTTAGTGCTTGTAAAAGTAAATTGGCCTCACTGCTGATAAGTCCGGCCTCAATGCCCAAAGTGTCTTTTCCTTCAAAAATATATTCAACAAGCTGATCAGAGAACTTGTCAATTTCTGCTTGCGTTGGCTTGCCTACAGCCTGAACATGATTGCCACAATTACACGAAAAGTCATATCTCGCATTTCTTTGGCTTGGAAAGAACATAGCCTTTGCATTGCTGTTAGGGATTATTACGCTTTCTCTAATCAGTCCATGAACTTTTTTTTTTCCTTCAATGGGTATATTAAAGGTTTTACTGATCCATTCTTGCTGTACCTCATAGCCATTGGTTATTAATCCATTTGTAATATTCCAGAGTGCTGGCAATTCCATTTCTTGTTCCGCTGTTTTGAATTCAAAATGGTCATTGTCGTCAATTTTGTACCCGTGCATTCTAAGCAGTGGAAACAACTGATCATTCACAATGAACTGGATGAGTCGTTTGTCAGCCTGTGCAATTTTGTTGTCCAGTGAACGTTCGTGAACTTCTGTTTGAGACCGGTTAGAACCCATGTCACTTAACATGGTGGATCCAACCAGTTGTTTGCTTATTTCGTCTGTATTGGTTTGTAGAAACTGTTTGTAAACATTAAAAGCATCCGTTCTATTGGCTTCTTGGAATTTAATATCCGTACCTGGTGGGAATGTACCCAAAGCCGATTCTCCTAGCGTAATCAACATATTATGCACGTTATCAATTACTTTTGCATCGGTGGTATTTGTAGTCGCTGTAATGAGTGGCATTCCAAACTTTTCGCAGAATTCAGCCCAGGATTGCGCTACGTTCCGCTTCCAAATTAAATTTGGCACGATGTTGTTTAGAACTCCCAGATCGTAATCACCTCCAATTTGAATCAACCACGGTTTGAATTCATCTACCCGATAGTCAATGTGTTTATCACTTGTTAGGTCGGGCAAAATCCATCCTTTACTTGGTACAATGTTTCGTCTTGGCAATGTATTAAACACCACTCTCTCATGGTTGAATTCTAGAAATTCTATAAGAGTTGTTCCAAACAATACCGAATCCAAGCACTTTTCTAAAAACTCAAAAAACCATTGTTGGTTCAGAATATAGTCTAATTCTTGATTTTCCTCACCGCTATTGACATTGATTACCCTATAATCTGTATTGAGCGTGGAAAGTTTTCGCAATTGAATTTGAGACTGCAGGTGACCATCGGTCAGTAAGTCTTCAATCAAATCGTGGTAAAAATTAAAGCGAGGCTGATCTACAAATGTAGTTGCTCGTAAAGCCTTTCTCCATTTGTCGATATCCTTTCTCGAATTATCTTTAAATGAATCTGCCAGTTTAATTATATTCGGATTTTTCCGTGCCGTTTTGTTGTCATTTTTGAAAAGCGCAAAACCGCCTTTATTTTTAACTGAAATATCAAAACCGAGTATTTCCATATCAATTTAATTTAAGTGTCTTATTTTTGAGTTTAAACGGTGTTTAAATGGTATTGTCACCACCTGTTATTACTTGCTTTATATTTGGAACTGAATTTGATCTCATCAAACTCCTTTCCTTCTAAATCCTTTTTCAAGGATAAATCAGCAGTTGCTTGTCCACTTGCAACTAGCTTGAGCCAATCGATTGCGTCTTGGTAGCGCAAGGATCGAATCTCAGGCATTCTTTTGGGTACGGTTGACGTGTAGAGGTGATAAAGTGTACAGTCCAGAACAATCATAACAATGTGACTATTCCTTGTGGGTCCGTTTTGCCCAAAAATATCTACTACGTCGTACTTTCCAGATAAATAATTCTTCACCTGAGCAATTGCCATTTGTTGGGCTGCTTGTAATTTTGTTTCGGAATAGTCCTCTACTAAAATCTCTTTTATCTCGTTTCTCACTAAAACGCTGTAATCGTCGTCTGTCAAAAATGCCATATTAGTATCTGTTTTTTTGTTTTGAAATCAACTCTTTTCTTGAGGTAGTTGTCATTGGGGTTTGATTCGTTAATGCTGAAACGTTTGCTTTGCTTATAGCACTTTGTAGAGCATCAGGTCCGTCATCATTTGCACCGCTTCCTTTGGAGAAGGCAAGAAGTTGGTCTATGAGTTCTTTAAAGTCGGTGGAATCTTTTTCTGCAAGATTGAACCAAATGTTTCCTCGTTGGAAATAACCTTGCATACTTTCCACCCGATCAAATTTTCCAGCTTTTGTTTTCTGGTCAGCCACCACAGGAACGTACCAACCTTCTTCATCACCCACAGCATCAAAATCGCTTACAAATTCGTCCTGAGCAAAAAGACCTTCAATAAAATACTGCACATTGTATTTCAACAAATTGTTTTGTTCTACATACTCATACAGCCATTTCGCTGTATTATATCGTGATGTTTGACGTACATAAGCTGTCAAAACATGGAATTCTCTTCCTTGTTTGCCGACTAAAACCATCGCTTTGTAGTCTCCAGAATCTTTGTAGCTCAAATCACCATAAAAAACGAGTGCGTCATAGCTGGCGAATTTGCTTCGCGCTTTGAATTGAATTTGTTCGTTTTTAAAAATAGATCCTTCTACAATATGCAAGTGCATATATTCACGCATAAACGACCTGTAAGGTGTAGTTATGAACTTGTTTTTCCAGTACTTTGCACTTGTTTTTTCTGGCCAGTTAGGCTCAAACGTGGTCATGTTTTTAACTGCTGGAACGGTCAATACAAAGAAGGTAGATTTAAGACCTTCTTGTTTTAGCTTTCTATTTATCGCATTGAATTCTTCTTTAAGAAGATTGATCAGTGTGTTCTTGTGGAAATTGTTATTCGCTACAACAAACCGTCGGAATTTAGAACCTTCGTCAAATGTTCCTTTGGCATCTTCCCACGCAAAGTCAAAGAGACGTTTGCTCAATAAATCATTATTGACTCTTTGCTTGGTGTCAACGTCATCAAAAACGATGTAATCCGGGCGTTCCGTTCCTTCTCTCAAACCTCTTGGAGATTGCCCCGGTGTAGAGGTCATGAATTTGGCTCCATCGGTGGTTGTAAAGTCACCATCTGACCAGTCACCAAATTTGAATTTCTTTCCGTAGAAGTGAATGATTTTTTGGTTGTAGGTCATTTCTGATTGGATGTCAGAGATTAACTTCTTTGCCTTTGTGTCAGTTTGGCCAAAGAGTAGCATAAATTTCAGCTCACCCGTCACATAAAGATACATAGGAATACCTAAGTCAATATGCACAGATTTTGCTCCGGATCTATATATCTCTGCAAGGACATCACAAACGGGGTTTTCAATGATTAGTTTGGCTAGTTTTTTATGATACCAAGCCGATTTAACTTTTGCATAATGTGGGAAGAATTCTTCAAACCATGTGATGTAATCCTTTTCCCACGCTTCTCTTTGTTTTTTACGTTGGATCGGAGTTTGGCTTGGATTTAATCCACTACCCGTACTTTGTTCAATACCCTTACAGTGCTCATCATAAGCGATAAGCATTTTTTCATATGATTTTGAAAGTTTAAACCCTTGATTCATTATACTTCTTGTTGTGCTTTATAGAGCAGAAATGTCTTGTGCCATTCTAAAAATGATATTGCTATTTCCGGATCTTGCGTAGCTACCCAGGTGTCGAATTCTCTAAAGACAGTCATTACCATTTGAGCAGATACTTTTTCGGATAAAGTGCCAATAAGCAATACGCACTCTTTAATGGCTTTAATATCCAAGGTACTCTCGTGTCCCTTTGATAGCTTTGTAAGCTCATCCATTAACACCTTTTTCACATTGTTAGGAGCGGAAAGGAATTCCGTTCGCAATTCATCCCAATCTCTGCCCCCTTGGATTCCTTGCTTCCATCTCCCGATTGTTTGTGGAGTAGTGTCAAGTGCCTCAGCGATAGCTTTTGCCGTCATACCTTCTTCTACATACATACGTTCAGCTAAAGCTCGAATAGCTTCATTGTTCACTCGCTTTGCCATTTATATTCTGCTTTTTAGACAAAATTTGGAAAAAATACCCATCCATTCGCCAAAAACTGCAACCCATTCACACATATTATAAATGTGAAAAATCAAGTAATAAGTTTGCTTTTGATAAACAAGCGCAAAAGAGCGAATAATGATTTACAGAAGAAAGGGAAATAAGTTAACAGCGTATGGCAGCATCTGGGATGGTGATGGTTTGGGGTTTATTCGTGAACTATCTGCTTTGGAAGATGAATATGCTGATATTGATGTACATATACACACCTATGGTGGGTCTGTCTTCGAAGGTAACTTAATGATGAATGCAATTGAAAACTCCAGAGCAAATATATGTTTAAAGGTAGATGGTGTTGCTGCAAGTATGGGCGCTATTCTACTTCTTTCTAGAGATAATTCGCAAATCGTTGAAAATGGCTATATAATGCTTCACAATCCGTCAAGCGGGGCGTACGGAAATGCGAATGTCCTTGAGGGTGAAGCTAAATTACTCCGACTAATTGAGTCGAATTTTGAGAAAAAATTGATGAGTCGAACCGGGAAATCCTTAAAGGTAGTTAAAGAGTGGCTTTCAAAAGACACATGGTTTTCTGCTCAAGAGGCCTTGGATCTAAAATTAGTAAGTAAGGTAATTCCCTCAAAAATCACTCCCTTAGAAATGGATTCGGAACCTGTAGAAATGGGAGAAATTGAAATGTATAATAGATATGCATACGCATTGCTTACACCTCCTAGTGCAACTGTAGAACAAACACCAAATTTAAATAATCAGAAAATGAAACAACAATTAATTACATTATTGGCTCTAGCATCAGTGACTGCTATGAGTTCAGACACTGCTGTCTTAGAAGCGGTCGAAGCCAAGTTTAACGACTTGCAAAGTTCACTGGATAGTGAAAAAGATTTGAAGGCAAAAGCTGAATCGAAATTGGCTGAATTTCAAGGTCAACAAATCAAATCGATGATTGAAGCAACTGCAAAGGCATCATCTAAAAGCTTCTCAGACGAAGAGCAAAAGATGTATGAAAACATTGGGCTTAATTCAGGTGTCGAAGCCTTAGCACATGTTTTAGGAGCTATTTCAAAACCAACCGCCCCGAATTTGTCTGGGAAAATTGGTGCAGGTCAAGCTTCAGCTGGACGTGAATCATGGGCGTTTGATCAGTGGCAAAAAGAAGATCCTAAAGGATTGGAAAAACTGTCCGTAGAGGATCCAGCGGCTTTCAAAGAATTGTTTAACAACAAATACAACAAATAATGCCAGAATTAGAAAACGGATTGTGGGCGATCCAGTATCTGGAGCCCCAATTATTAGAAGACTTTAGAAATTACCGCGATGATTTCATGGGTGTTTTGAAAGGACCAAATCCCGCCGCAATCGGTGAGGACGGAATCCTTTTCAACAAATTGATTAACAACGTTGACTTTAAAGTGAACGCAAACACTGATTTTACACCTGTTCCAATGACAGGAAAAAAAGGTTTGACTTTATGGGATAAGCTGGATACAACTCCCACCTTATGTACGGATAAAGAATTGAGAGGGATGGCCTTTGACAAAGAAGCAGCCATTCGTGTGGAACATACCAACACCTTTAAAATTGGGGTTCGAGACTATGTTTTGAATAAATTGGCACCCTCTGAAAATAAAGCAGGAATGCCCGTAATTCGAACGACGGGTGCAGAGGTTGATGGAAGAAAAAGATTGACCTATGAAGATTTGTTAGGGTTCTATAACCGACTGACAAAACTGAATTTGAATGACAAAACGGCTTGGCACATGGTGCTGTCTGATGACCACCGTACAGACCTGATGGCTGATCGTGCAAGCACAAACCATTATCGTGACGTGGAGATTAACAGAGAAACAGGTGAAGTAAGTAGATTCTTCAAACTTCGTTTCTTTGAAAACAATGACACTCCATACTATGGAGCGGATTCAAAGTTGAAATCTTTAGGAAGTACACCGGGTGCAAACGATCAAAAAGCCTCTATCTTTTTGTATGCGCCAAACACAGTGTATCACCTTGAGAGCGTGAAAGTCCTTTACAAGGATATGATGACGGATACCAGAAACAAGGATCCACAATCTGAATTCAGATTACATACCTATGGTCTATGCGACAAAAAGCAAGAACATGGTTTCGGTGCGATCATTTCTGCGAACGCTTAATTTAAATCGCTATGGCAACAAAAGAACAAAAGGCATTTGCTGAAGACTATTTAGCAAAAAACCCAAAATATGATGTTTTGTATTTGAACCCGAAAGGCGAATTCTTTACAGATGAGTCTTACGCTACCAATAGCTTGCCTCGAACCAAAGATGGTAAACTAAAAGGGAAACTTCAAAAACTTGGACGCTTAGAGTCCATAGATAAGGGGGACGTAAAGTCTGTTGATAAGGAGGAAAAAGAGCCGAACAGTGATTCGGAGAAACCTAAAAAGGAAGACGAATAGACATGGGAAATTTGAAAGGAGTAAATATACAAAGAGGTCGTTTGGGTGCTAACCGTGTAGGGAATGATGATGCTATTTCAGGCATCATCATCACCTCACCGGTGGTTTCGAACCTTGAATTTGACACACCCGTGGTTGTGTACAATATGACCGATGTTGAAGACTTTGGGATCACAAAGGATTTTGATGAAAATCAAAACGTACACGTTTGGCAACATTTGAAGGAATTCTTTAGGCTAGCAGGAGCTGGCACGGAGCTTCATCTAATGATTGTGGAACAAACAGAGTCCATGTCAGATTGCTTGTCAGAGCATGCTAAGGCATTGCTGTTGAATTCGGATGGGAAAATCAAGCAATTAGCAGTGGCAGTCAATTTAGACAGTGAAGCGGTTGTTACCAGCCTTGACGGATTGCCAGTAGATGTAATTGATGCGATTTCTACGGCGAAGGCATTAGAGCTATGGTCAGAAGAAAACTTTATGCCTGTTAGCGTATTTCTCGAAGGGCATCACTTTAGTGGAAACGCAGCTTCAGCAATAGATTTAAGAGCGATTGAAAGCTTGTCAGCTGAAGGGGTTTCTGTAGTTATCGGTCAAGATTATGAGGTGGCTAAATCAAAATTAGCTGACACTCATGCTAGAAATTACGCCTTTGTTGGAACTGCGCTAGGAGTTACAGCTTCTTGTTTTGTTCAGCAAAACATAGGTGAAAACGAAACGAAAAACCTTACGAATGGAGCGAAAAAAGAGTTGATAAGTGCAGGTCTTTCCTCTTTTGAAACCATCAAAGCAAAGTTTGACGACTTGCAGACCTTGGAAGACAAAGGCTACATTTTTGGAGTTACTTATGCTGGAATGGCAGGCGTTCGATTAAACAACGATCACGTTTGTTCACCCATTGTATTAGACTCTGACAACAGCATCAACGAACATACAATTGCTTACGGCCGTGTGGGTAAAAAAGCACGTAGAGAACTTAGAAGAGCTTATTTGCCTAAAGTAAAAACCAACTGGACAGTGGATGAGAAAACAGGGAAATTATCTCCAGGAACCATTGTAGCATTGGAGGCCATTGGCAATCAAGTTTTGGCCGATATGCTGAAAAGAGGTGAAATCACTGCAGGTGAAACTTGGGTTGATCCAGCGAGCGATTTGATCGTAGAAAAGATACTGAAAGTATCGTATAAAATAGTTCCTCGTGGTTCTATTGGAGAAATCACCGGATTCATTAACCTTAAAACTCAATTGTAAAATGGGCGAAATTATCAGAAATTCAAAAGCCTACGATAGTGCAGATGTAAAGGTTCAAATCAACGGCGTGCCGATTGAAGTGAAATCAATTACGTATAGCAACGAGCAGGAGCACCAGTTGAATCATTCGCTGGGTGCAAATGCAACAAGTTGGTCAACGGGAAAAATCACACCATCAGCTTCCATGACTTTGGCTATGGCAGATGTTGTACCGTTAGAACTCGCGTCTAATGGCAGTATTATGTCCATAAAGCCTTTTACTGTAACGGTGGAATTTGTCAACGAATTCAATGTAATTGTGGTTGATAAAGTTATAGCTAAGTTCAAAGATGAAGGTCGAGATGTGACTGGAGACATGGGGCTTGAGAAGCAATATGACTTATTTGCGTTGTCTGTGAAGCTAAATGTAGCAGGAAATAATTAATCATTAAAAACCATTTAAATGGCAGTTAAAGAAGTAACCAAAGAAGTAAAAGAAACCCTAAAAAAGGAGCATGGTGAGAAACTACGCTCCTTAATCTTGCCGCTCGATGACAATGGCATAAACGAACTGGAAGTGTTGGCAATCATACCAACACGAAGCGTTGTAGGGCAATCGATGAAATTTATGTCTACTGATCCCAAAAAAGGTCAAGAGATCCTAGTAAAAAACTGTGTGTTAACGGACAAAGAAACCGTTTTGAACGATGATGCTTTGTTTTATGCAGCAGCAACCTTACTGGTTGAACTTATTCCGATTCGCACGGGAAAGTTTGGGAAAGTTTAGAGTCGTGGTCGGGGCTAAACTATAAAGATTCCGGAGACCTTATTTTTAAGGCAGATGCACTCATTTCACATTTTTTACACATTCCTTTTCCAGAAGATTTAGATGATGAGACGTGGAGCAGGAAATGGGCTCAAATTAATTGGCTAAACGAAAAAGGAATACTAGGTATAAAAAACAAAAATATTCATGACTAATACGTATGTGATTGATTTGGCGGCTCGCTATGCGGCTGTTTTCGGTGCGATGGCTCTTAGTGAGAAATCGTACCGAAACGCCGTGGTTGTCAATGAGGACAATAAGTATAGTGTGGATTTATACCCTGAGTTCGACTCTAACGTTGAAAACGTCAAGTTTGAGTATGAGAATACGATACTGGAATTCAACAATATGTTGATGAATGAAGGGAGCGCTTTTTTTGCTCCACCTCCAATAATGTCTTTCAGTAGAGAGAAAAACTTAATTATAACTGAGGTGAGTGGATCCGATAGTGAAGTAATAGAACGATGGGGAACAAAGCCCTGGACAATTAACGTAACTATTCTGCTTATTGACATTGAAAATAAGCAATATCCAAGCGATCGTATACGAGAAATATCTCGGATTTTTGAGCACAATGGAGTGGTTCGAGTTGAAGGTGCTCAATTTGAGGAAAAGGATATTGACAGTGTGTATTTTGAGGACATTGACATCAAGCCAATTGATGGTTTTTCAGATACTGTACAAGTTTCTTTAACCATGAAGTCAATTAAGGAAGTGTTTTACACTCTATTAAAACCCAATGATTGATGCCATATCTGTACTACAATATCGATGTTCGAATTACAATTGGAGATAAGCTGCAGTTTGGAGTGGTTAATTCCATAAAAATTGAAAGCACTATTGAAAAGCTGTCTGACACTGCAGAACTACATTTACCTAGAGAGTTTAAAAATGCTGTTCAAGGTGGCGATTCAATTTCGCTTGAGCAGAAGCCCTTATTAGAATTTATGAAACCCGGCGATACAGTAAAAATAGAAGCGGGCTATAATGGTGAGTTGAATACAGAGTTTGAGGGATATATCACAGAAGTTGGAGCTGAAGTTCCAACTGTACTGATTTGTGAAGACGAAATGTATAAACTTCGAAAATCAAAGTTAATAAACCACACGTTTTCGTCCGTAAAACTACAAACGTTGTTGAATTTTATAGCTCCAGATTACGAGGTTGAAGCGGTGGATTTGGATTTAGGGAAAATCACAATAGAGCAAGCAACTGCCTATAAAGTGTTAGAGAGATTAAAGTCCGATTACGGAATTAGAACTTTTTTCAAAGGGAAGAAACTATACGCCGGACTTTTGATAGACTTTAACCCAGGAACAAAACATGAATTCAACTTTACTCGGAACATTCGCTCGAGCTCAGACTTAATTTACAAATCAAAAGAAAGAAGACAGCTCTATATAAAGGCGGAATCTATGCAAAAAGGAGGTGGAAAAGTTAATTATGAGTTTGGAACTCCAGGAGAATCTGAAATCACACTTCACGCACCTGTTAACTTATCGAAAACAGCTTTAAAAGAGTGGTGTGAAAAGTATTTGGCAAGTAAAGTATTTGATGGCTATGAAGGCAGTATTGACAGTTGGGGTGAACCGAGAACGGAAGTTGGATTCTCAGCATCTATTACCGATCCAAACTATCCAGATGGCCATAGAGATGGGCACTATTTTATAGAAGGCGTTTCCACAACTATTGATAGTACAAATGGGTTTTTAAGACAAAACAAGATTTCATTTAAAATCAAATCTGAAAATGAAGGAGATCACTTTGGGAGCGTTGCTGTAACAGGACAATTTTAAAAATAGAATGGATGGAAGTTTTTGAGGAAGCACTGGACGCAATAATAAGAAAAGGCAGTAGATCCCGGACAACCGTAGTAGGAAAGGTAAAGAACATCTCTGGAGATACATGTACGCTTGAGCGCAAAGGATTGCCTGACTTGGAAGATGTAAGATTGAATGCAGTTAGTGGGGATTTTGAAGATGTTTTTATCGTATTTCCAAAAGTGGGTAGTGAGGTTCTGGTACTGCAGGTTGAAAATGCACCCGAAGAATCATGCATAGTTAAATACACTGAAATAGAAAAAGTGCTGATAACAATTGGAGGCGCAAAATTAGAACTATCTGGAGGGAAAGTAGAGTTGAAAAACAACACTGCAGATTTGAAGAAAATATTAAAAGACACCTTCACACAGTTGAAGAGTGCAATCATACAAACACCGTCGGGACCAGGGAGTTTTTCTGCACCTGACAAAATGAAATTTGATGAATTAAAATCTTCAGTTGGAGATTTATTTAAATAGGATTTAAGATGGCTTTAAACAAAACCGCACTAAAAACAGAAATCAAAGCAATGTTGATTGAGCTTAAAGATGATTTGGATCAGGGAACTGCTATTGAAAGATATGCAACAAAGTTGAGCGATGCAGTTGATGCCTATGTGAAAACTGCACAAGTTGTGGGTGTTGATAGTCAAGGAGGGCCTATACAAGGAAGTTTGGTTTAGTGGAATGAGAAAAGATATTCAACATATTCAAGGCGATTTGGCCATACGAAACGGAGATTTTGTAATTACCCACTCAGACACGCAGCACGTCGAAGATGTGGTAATTTCTTTGGCAGGTGAATTTAAGAGTACACCTATGATTGGGTTTGGAGCTGTTAATCAACTGAAGAAAAACACAAATCACTACAAATTCAAAAGGGATTTAAAAATCCAACTGGAGTACGATGGGTACCGAAATGCAAATATTGACCTGAAGGATGGGTATGAACAAATTAAAATAAACGTATAAAATGGAGGAGGTGCAAAATTTAATTGTCACAATTATTGGCTATGTATTCGGTGCGGGTGGACTTTTGTTCTGGTTTTTGGAGCGCAAGAAATTTAATGCTGAGGTTGAAAAAGCATTAGAAAGTGTAAAAGCTGACCGAATCGATAATGACATAAGACTCTCACACCATTACAAAGAGATTTTAGACGATTTGAAGCTTCGTTATGACGCTCGTTTTTTAGAATACGAGCAAATGATGAGTAATAAAATTAAGATTTTAAAAGATGAAATTTCACTATTACGACGTCAAGTTCGGGGTTTAAAGACGGAATTAAAAGACCGTGAAAATCAAATTAAAACTTTATTGAAAAATGGAAGTAACGGTATTAAATAATCAGTCTGTTTTTGATATCGCGATCCAGTATTGCGGTTCTGCTTTAGCCTCATTTGAAATAGCAAAATTAAACCAGCTACAAGTAACGGCTGAATTGAAGCCTGGACAAACTCTAAATATACCGAATTGGAAAGAGGGAAAAGACGTGGCTAATTACTTTGAAAACAGAAAACACCAACCAGCCACAGCTTGGGATTTAGAAAGCAGTGTAATCCAACCCCAACCAGAAGGAATATCCTATTGGGCTATTGGAATAGATTTTAAAATAACAGCAGCTGAATAATTAAGATGAAAAACTTTGAAGAAATACTAGGAGCAATCCATCAGGCCAAAGAATCAAAACCTGAATTAGCAGAGTTGACTACAGACAGCAAGGTCTCCGTGTGGGGCAATATGATTTGGATTGTGGCTTTTGTTATCGATTTGCTTCGACAGATGTTTGAGACGCACAAAAAGGAAATAGACACATTAATTGCTTCCAAAAAGCTTCACAATGGGATTTGGATACGTAATCAATTATTGAACTTTCAATATGGCTATACATTAATTCCGGGGACAGATGTGTGGAAAAATGGAAATGCCACACCCGATGAAGTAGAAGCTTCAAAGATTATTAAGTACGCCGCTGTAACAGAAAGCGTAGACGAAAAAAGAGTTATTTGTAAAATTGCGACCGAAGAAGGTGAAAAATTACAGCCACTCACGGCAACGCATATAGAAGCAATAGCTGAATGGCTTTCACAGATTAAAGCTACTGGAATTCCTTACACAATTATAAATTACAAGCCTGATTTATTACTGCTTCAGCTTCGCATATTCCGAAATCCTCTGTTGTTAGATCAGAACGGTGTTCATCGGATTACCGGGAAAGAACCCGTAAAAGAAGCGTTAAAAGAGTTTATGAAGGAGCTTCCATTCAATGGAGAACTTCGTTTACAAGAGCTTGCCAATAAGCTCGAGCAGGCTGAGGGCGTTAGTTTAGTTCAAATAGACAGTGCACAAAGTTGTTGGATTGATCCAGCGACAAATAACTATGGAAACTATGTAGAAATTGATGTTCGGAAAATTCCAGAGAGCGGCTATTTTGAATTAGAAAACTTTGATGGAATTAGTTATGGGATTTAGTTTAGAAAGTACAACAGGATGGTGGAAGTTAAGCATATCCAAATTGGTTATTTTGCTTTTACCTATTGCATGGCGTAAACCCAAAACAGTTGCATACATTCAAGCATTAATGAGTCCCTTGCAACAAATGCATTACCATTTTGTCAAAAACAGAGACTACAATATTTACCGTGTGAATCACAACTTTCAGAAATGTTATTTAGAAACTGCTTTGAACGATGAGTTTGATCCACAGGAAAGACGAATAAGAGTAGAAGAGGATATGATTGTAGATTCAAATTACATCTACACTTCGGGTGAACAGATTCCCAAATATTTGGGTGTGAAATATCTTTATCCGTCTGCATCCTATACTTCTAATGTGGATTTTATTGTCAATATGAACCAAGCAAAAGCTGATGTTTTTGATATTCGTTCACTGGTAGACTTTTATAAATTATTTGGGACAAGGTATAAGATCATTAATAATTACAATTTAATATCAAATCAAAATGGATAGAATAGACGTACAACAATCGGGCGGTTTTCCACTTGAAACAGACACACTAGACTTCCTCCAAAATAGTTACTCATTACTAAATTCTTTGGGGTTTATTGCAGGTAATATGACCATTCTTACAGGATGTCATGAGTCAGGTTCTGGGGTAACTAATGGCACTGTATTTATAAATGGAGAAGTACTTCCATTTGAAGGAGGCGTAAAACAAGAGCGTGTCGTTGTTTTAGAAACGCAAGAAACTCGATTCTTCGAAAATGGAGAAGAAAAAATTGTTTATAAAAAACGATTTGCAAAATTTGGAAGTGGACATGGTTCCATAGCCTGGTCAAACTTTGTAAGAGTGACTACAAATGCCGTTTTAAGCGGACTTTTAGCGCGTGTTGAAAAGTTAGAAAAATACTGTAAGCCATTCACCCATGGAGGAAGTTACGTTTTATGGAACCGTCCTGCAAGTGAAATTCCTACAGGTTGGAAAGAGGCTACTGAATTTCAAGGGCGATTACCGATAGGTTTTAAAGAATCAGACTCAGATTTCGATGCAGTTGGGAAGACAGGCGGCGTAAAATCAGTTTCATTAACTGAAGCAAACAACGGGCCGCACTTCCATTCCGGAACAGCACAAAGTGCAGGTCAGCATTCTCACACTTATATAAAAGGTGTGCCCTATGGTCGTAGTGGTAAGGATAATGGAAGTTTTGAATTCTGGAATGGTAGCACAGTATCAACATCCACTTCAGGAGCGCACTCACATACTTTAAGTATTAACGCCTCAGGTTTGGGAGTTCCATTTTCTGTGGTTAATCCTTATCGAATTGTATTATTCATTAAACCTATAATAGATTAAAAGATGAAAGTATCCTTATCAACCATGAAAAACTGGTTCCGAAATGGAATGAAGCCCGATGAGAATAAATTTTGGAATGTATTTGATAGCTTTTGGCACAAAGATGATCCCATTGCGATTAACGATGTAGAAAATCTTCAAACCGCATTAGACAACAAAGCAAATTCTAACCATAGCCATGATGAGTATGCCGCTACAGATGCGTCCAATATCCACAGAGAAGAATGGTTGGAAGTTTTAGATTTGACAGAGCCCAAAGACAGTGGCGTTGAATTAACCCAAGAATATGCTGAAATAGGAACTAACGCCACACAAAAGCAATCTGATTTCAATTTATCTGTCAATGACAAAATTCAAGCGCTCCGAGAAAGTCTAGCTACTAAATTACGAGCTCCAGATGATATTGTAGGTGACTATATGATAAGAGTTTCTTTAGACGAAGATGAAGAATTTGAGGTTGAATATGTTCCGATTTCCGTTGGAAGTAATCCAGTCCCTGAAAACCATCAACATACAATCACGGAAAGTGACATTAAAACAAATAGCATAGAAATAGTGTTACCGAATTCCGTCAATACAAGCGCAATGCTATTGCTATACGTGCGTGGACTTTATGTGGGTAGAAACTGCTATTCTGTCCTAAATAATACAATTACAATTGACTCCACATTGGTTGATTATGCAATCAATTCAGGTGATTTGGTTGACATCATTTACTATAAAAATTAGATACAATGGCAAAAAAAATTAAACAAGCCCAGATTGAAGGGCAAATCGTAAATTCAGTAGTCGGTACGGGCGTTGACAATACGGATCCAAAGAATCCAATCATCAATCATACGCCGACCATAGTTTCTGTTGAGATAACAGGAACCACCACCAAGACGGTAAAAATCAACTTTTCTGATAGCACATCAGTCAGTGGTCAATTCACAGATTTAAACACAGAATATGATCTTATTACCGAAAGTCAACTTTCTGTAGGAACAGACACCACCAAGAAAGTAATCTCCGCAAAGGTTTTGGTAGATTATCTTAACTCACGACTTTCCAGTGTAATGACCTACAAAGGACAAAAAACCAATTACACGGAACTTCCAGCCTCTGGAAATAAAACGGGTGACACTTGGAATATAGTAAATGCTTATCCTACGAAAGAAGTGAAGGCAGGTGACAATGTGTGTTGGAACGGTGCAGATTGGGACGTGCTATCAGGCACCATTGACACTTCTATGTTTTTAACAGAAGAGGTGGATCCAACGGGATTGAAAAGTATAGCAGTAACTGGAACAGGGACTAAAACTATAACCGTTACGCTAAATAATAACACCACCAAGACGGCTCAATTTACCGATATAGACACAACCTATACCTTGGGTACTTTATCGCATTTAAATACAGGTACAGACACTGCAGGAAGGCTTTGGCGCGCAAAAGACTTGTCGGATTGGTTAAGTGGTAAAAATTTCTTGACAACAGCAAATTTATTAAAAAACAAAAATGATTTCTTTGGGGTTTTGGCTGGTAATATAGTAAGTGGTAAGGTGAATCTAATGCTATCAGAAACGCCTGTTAATGCTATTTCCGTCTTTGTTAACGGAGTCAAAGTATTGAACTCATCATTTACGATTACTGGAATGGCTCTTCAGATCACTCAATCATTACTTGCAACGCCCATAGAGGTGAGCGATGAAATCGAAGTTTTCTATCAATACTAATACATACTTATGGCGAAAAAAATAAAGGCAAAACAAACGGAGGGGTTGGTGGATATTGCTACAGATCAATATATAGGTGGAGATAAGACATTCAGCAAAGCGATTACTTTAACGGATTATGGGGGAAGTCCTTTAAGCGATTCCACACAACTCAAACTAACATTGAGAAAATTACCGCCAATAGCAGGAGGGACTACGGGTTTGTACGTAACACATAATAATAAATCCTTTATGTTAGACTTACAGGATTTAGAACAAATGAATTTCAACCAATCTATTTTAAAAGTAGTACCCTTGAATGGTACAACCCAAAATATAACTGAATTAGGTTGGAAACGAATATACCCATTCAATTCAGCCGTAACGCTAGCATCGGGGGCTATTTATAGTATAAATATAGAAACAAATATAAACGGTTGGAATTTCAATGAATCAGTACATTTAAAGTCATATGGTAATTGGGATATTACATGGTTTGCCGGAAGTGTGTACCGTTCTTTGAAGAGTGAGTATAGTTGGGATGGGGGAAGTGTGCTGAAAGCTTTAGAATTAGGAGTAACCTCTTCAGGAATTTTTCTTAGAGGAGGAAATAAAGGAAGAACAATTACAATTCCAGCAAATGCAAGTTTAATTTTTTGGTAATAAAATGAAAAATATGAAAACAGAAAATATAAAACACATTAGAGACCTGTCAAAGGTCAATAAGTTGCCATTTGACGTAATGATGGCCATCGTAAAAGTAGAAACACCGGGCCATGGTTTTGACTCGAAAACAGGCAAGTTGCTTATACAGTTTGAGCCTTCCTGGTTCCGTAAAAAAGCGCCCTTTGCACCATCTGGAAAATGGTCTGTAAATAAGGTGGATGTTCAGTCCAAAGAATGGATTGCATTCAATGATGCTTTTGCGAAAAATGCCAATGCAGCAATGGAAAGTACAAGCATTGGAATGCCTCAGATTATGGGGTTTCATTGGAAGCGTTTAGGCTATGCAAGTGTTGGGGCTATGTGGGATGATTTCAAAAAAGGCGAATACCAACAGCTTTGTGCATTGGTAAGATTTATCTTAACGGATGCAAAGCTTTTACAGGCAGTCAAAAATAGAGATTGGTATAGAATAGCGTACATCTACAACGGTGCGAAATTCGTTGAAATGGCAAGGAAATGGGGGCGCGAACGGTATGATATATCATTAGAAAAAGAGGCAAAGAAATGGATTGGAAAGTAATTGTATTATCGATATTCCTTCTTTTTGGCTGTGTTGCCAAAAAGAAGGTGGTTGACGTTAAGAAAACGGAGGTCGAAGCCAGTCAGAAGGTTGAAAATTCAGAAGATACCAAAGTAAACTTAAGTGTTCAGTCTGATTTTAAAGGCTTTGGCATTTCCGAATTTACGCAAGCGGCCAGTTTTCTCAATTGGCAATTTGTAGGTCAAAATCCATCGGATGAATTCAGGTTAAAAATAGATCAGACAGAAAACGGTTTTGAAATGATAGCAACCGGCGTTGGATCTGCAAGTGCTGAAACGAACTCTAAATTCGAAGTAAGTAGATGGCAAGAAGAATATCAAACGAAATACGACAGTGTTTTGACTGCTTTGTCAGAATATAAAGAAACAACAGAAAGTAAATTCAAACAGCTTGAGAAATCAAAAGAGGTTGATAAAAAGGCGATTGGAGTTCCAGCAGGAGTGTACATTGTTGCAGCTCTTTTGGGGTTGTTTTGGCTTCTGTTAGCCATGTTTAAACGTCGATTAAAATTACTTTTAAACACTTTTAAAAGGAGGTTTTAAAAAGTTCTCCAACAAATTAAAAACTTCTCACGGATTTTAAAATAGCCCAAAGCCAACATTGGAGGACTAAAAATCTTCTATGTTGGCTTTGTTGTTTTACCTAATCCGTGAGAAGTGCAAATATACAATTATGAATAAGTATCATCAAATTTTAAGTAAGATTTTGAACGACGGAAAAGTTCAAACAAACAAGAAAGGGAGTATCAAGTATTTAACAGATCAAAAGCTGAGAATGAATCCCGGCGATTTGCTGGATATATTTGAAGGTCACGGAATGGCTCGGAATAAGCTAAAATCAGAGCTTGAATTGTTCCAGAAAGGCGAACGCTCAACTGAAGCATATCGTTCCGCTGGTATTGACTGGTGGGATTATTGCGGTCCTATTTTGGTCAATAGCTATCCAACGTACTTTGAGCAGCTGCCTGATCTTATTAAAAAGATCAACAAAGAAAAGCGCAATAGTAAGAACTATGTGTTGTTTTTAGGTCGTACGGATGTGGAAAGCAACCAACAGCCGTGTTTAAGTTTGATTCAGTTTCAGATTGAGCGTGGAAAGTTGGTTGTGTCAGCTTATCAGCGTTCTAGTGACGCTAGTTTAGGGCTTCCAGCTGACATTTACATTTGTATCTGATATCATGGCAAATCAATCTACCATTGAAGTCTATAACGTTATTCTTAGGCAATGTACACATCTATGAGAATAATATAGAGGCAACCAAGGAGTTGCTAAAAGGGAATCGATTGAGCTTTAATTTGAATGTCTAACTATACAGACATGATCTTGCATAAGAGAGCCTCCTAGTTGAGGGCTTTCTGTTTATATTACAACAAAGAGGTATGGGAATTAAGTTAAGTTTTGGAGCACCCCAAAATTCATGCTAACGGCTTTATTTTTTAATAAAATCGTCCAGCGTAAAAAGGTGGTCATAGCGCAAAAATTCTTTACATTTGGTTTTGCCGATTAAGCGAAAGTGAAAAAAGCTCAAGTTGCAGGCGCAAAAGCAGTAGTTATGGTAAATAACGTAGCAGGTGCTCCTATTGCAATGGGTGGAGAGGATCCAACCATTAC
>Ga0098067_1000103_pt1 | contig 34216 bp, 30 predicted proteins | sample 26_taG_FD_92578 | JGI IMG/M metagenome (GOLD analysis project Ga0098067, IMG submission 92578) | Marine viral communities from Cariaco Basin, Caribbean Sea - 26_WHOI_OMZ | ecosystem: Environmental > Aquatic > Marine > Oceanic | place: Caribbean Sea: Cariaco Basin | collected 2014-11-09
CGGGAATGTCTTTTTAGAGATAGAACCAATAATGGATTTGAAATTTACGTCTTCTTATGGTACTAACGCCTGGTTTGGACATAATAGATCAATGAATCCTACTTATCATTTAGGTGTGCTTTATCAGGATGAGGTGGATGGTGCTCAACAAAGTCAGTACTTTGGGAATGACTGGACATGGTCAAATACTCTGTCATACGATTTTCGTATAGGTGATCATGAAATAAATGCCTTAGTTGGTACAGAATTACTTCAAAACCAAATCAATAATGAAGTAGGAGGGTCAAGGAACAATCTCTTATTTCCCGGAAATCCTAAATACGCTTATGTAAACAACACTAAGAACCCGGAAAGTATCAGCGATATAAATGCCTGGGGTGCAGACTGGGCTGCCGGTGGAGGTGGTTTAATGTCTTACATGGCTAGAGCCCAATACAATTATAGAGAAAAGTATCTTTTTAATGCAACAGTACGTGTTGATGGATCTTCAAACTTTGCAGAAGGTAACAGGTGGGGAACTTTCCCTTCAGTATCTGCAGGTTGGGTATTGACAGAAGAAGATTTTATGACAGATACTTCAGACGTTATTAATTTTACAAAACTAAGAGCGAGTTGGGGACAAAACGGAAACCAGTCAATCCCTAATTTCATTTACTCCTCACAAATAGCATATGTCTTCCCGGGATATTTCTTTGGGGACACCAAACCAGTTTCAGGTGTAACAGCTTATCCAGAAAGAGTTACAAATCCTGATGTTACCTGGGAAACTTCAGAACAGTTAAACTTTGGTTTAGATGCCCGTATGTTCAATTCGAGACTTGGTTTAACTTTTGATTGGTATAAAAAAACTACCAAAGACTGGCTCTTAGAAGCACCTATTCAAGGAACTTCTGGAGCAGCTGCACCCTTTATTAATGGAGGTGATATTCAAAACTCAGGTATTGAACTCGTTATAAACTGGAATGATAGTTTTGGTGATTTCAATTATGGTGTTACTTTGACTGGTACACATAATAAAAATGAGGTTACAAGAATAGCCAATGCAGAAGGTATAATTCACGGTCCAAGCCATGTTCTATCACAGGGAACTTCATCTATTTCGAGAGTTCAGGTGGGGCAACCAATAGGTGTATTCTATGGATACCAGGCCGATGGAATTTTACAAAACCAGGATGAAGTTGATGCCTATGTTGGCCCAAATGGCGATCCTTATTTTAATGATCAGCGCCCGGGTGATGTCCGTTTTGTAGATCAAAACCAGGACGGTGTAATTGATGAGCAGGATAAGACCTTCCTGGGAGATCCTAATCCAGATTTTGAAGCAGGTATTCAATTAAATGTAGAGTATAAAGGAATTTACGCCAATGCCACTCTTTCCGGAAAATTTGGAATGCAGGTAATGCAATCATATCGTTCTTTTTCCGATCAATTTACTCAGAACTATACAACCTCTATTTTCGACCGTTGGCATGGTGAAGGTACTTCGAATACACTTCCACGACTAAGTTATACTTCAAACAGAAATACTCAGTTTATTTCTGATATCTTCATGCATGATGCAGATTATTTAAGAATTAATAACTTAACTGTAGGATATGATTTCGGGAATATGTTTGAATCTATGGCGATAAAAAACCTTAATGCCTATGTTTCAGTAAATAACTTATACACGTTCACAAGTTATGACGGAATGGATCCAGAGGTACGGTTTGGGCATGATGCCAGTTGGGCTTCAGGTATAGATCTTGGATTGTATCCACAGGCAAGAACAGTAATGTTTGGTTTGGGTGTTGACTTTTAATTTTAAAAAAATAGAATTATGAAAAAAATAAAATATTTTATTGTTCTCTCAACGCTACTTATGGCTGTGGGGTGTGAGGATTATTTGGACACAGATAATATCTACGGAAAAAGTTTGGAGACTTATTATAGCACTCCTACCGATATTGAGGAGGCTATGGCCGGTGTTTACAATGCATTATATGTTGTTACCCCAGAGGGTAGTGAACCAATTGCAGCAAACCTAATGTCTGATATGATGTTAGGCGGGGGTGGTCCAGATGATGCGGCGGCTAAAAGGATTGATAATTTTATTGACCCTGCAGAAGACACTTATCGCGATACCTGGGTTCAATCTTACAATGGTATTGCAAGAACCAATGCTATTATTGAAAAAACAGTTGATGCCGATTTTTCTTCATTTTTTAGTAGCCCCGAGGAAGCGCAGCAATTCAAAAATCAAGCAATAGGGGAAGCCTATTTTATGAGGGCATTCTACTATTTTAGATTGGCAAAATTCTTTGGGGGTGTACCTCTAATAACTACTATTGTAGGCCCTAAAGATCTGCCGAGAGCGGGGTATACAGAAACTTTTGCACAAATAGCTTCTGATCTGAAGCTGGCTATTGAAACTTTACCTGATACTCCTTTCCCAACTATTCCTACAGCCAGTTATGGACATGCAAATAAATGGGTTGCAGAAGCTTATATGGGCCGTGTATATTTATTTTATACAGGATATATGACACACATGAACGAAACCTCAACTAATGAATTGCCTTTAGTTGATGGAGGATCTTTAGGTGCTTCAGATGTTGCTGCTTATTTAGAGGATGTCATCAATAACAGTGGCTATGCTTTGGCTTCAGATTTCAGAAACCTTTGGCCATACTCCTATGTGAATATAGCTGCAGGAGCAACTGTTTTGCCCTGGGCTGCAGAAGAAAACTTGGAGTGGGTAGGTCAGGATGGAGCTAACCCAACTTTTGGTACAGGAAATTATGAGACTATGTTTGCACAAAGATTTTCCTTTGGTGACTGGGGATGGGATAATGGAAATATCTATACTAACAGATTAACCCTATATGGTTCTATACGTGGCCAGTCTTTGGTTCCTTTTGGAGAAGGTTGGGGCTGGATGACGGTAAATCCACAGTTGTGGAGCAATTGGAATGATAATGACCCAAGAAAAGTAGGTTCTATTTTGGAAGTAGGAAATCCTGATCAGGGAACCGAAGGTTGGTCTGCTCCTGGTAATCAAGAGCATGGAACTGGATTATACAATAAGAAATATACAGCTTTACAGTATCCAAACGAGGAAGGTACTGTACAAGGGATGTTTGTACAATTGTATAGTTGGGGTAACGCAGATTATCAATTAATGCATGCACAAGATTTTATTTTCATGCGATATGCTGATGTGTTACTAATGCATTCCGAAATCACTGGTACTGCAGAAGGAATGAATGCTGTTCGGGCCAGAGCAGGATTGGATCCAGTGGGTTACTCTTTAGAAGCTTTAAAACAAGAACGTTTGCACGAATTTGCCTTTGAAGGTCTTCGCTGGTTTGATCTAGTACGATGGGGAGATGTTGAGTCTGCATTTAATTTTACCCTCAACGTAAACAATTCCGGGACACCTGCTACTTATCAGGTAAACTACAGACCTGAAACTAAAGGTTTGGTTCCAATACCAGAAACTGAAATTAGATTATCTAATGGTGTTTATGAACAAAACCCGGGATGGTAGAATACATTATAAATATTAAAATATAAAGAGATGAAAATTAATAAAATAGGGATTCTATTTATTGTTGCTTTTGTTCTGTTATTCTCAGGGTGCGAACCAGAGGTAGATGAACAAGAGTTGCATAACACAGCCAGTGTTGAAGGTGTAGAATTAGTAGCTTCTCAAAGTACTACAGGAGGTAATGAAATTACATTAGAAATGGTGACACCCGGTGTTACCGGATATTGGAACTATAACCTGGGGAAAGCTCTTACCCATGAGACGACAGTTATCTATCCTATTCCCGGAACATCTACCTTTACTTATGTAGGAACTTTGGGAAAAGATTTTTTTACAAAAACAATTGATATTCAGATAGACACTCTTGATCACAGATTAGACCAGGATTGGTATGATCTTGTTAGTGAGGAAACAGCAGCCGGTAAAACCTGGGTTTTTGATGGAGGTCCGGAACCCGATGGTGGACTATGGTGGTTTATGTCTCCTCCTAATAGTAAAGGTGGTGCCTGGACTGCTTGGTGGAACGCTGCAGGAACCTGCTGCCCTCCCGTTGATGCTGCTGGGAAAATGAAATTTGATTTAGATGGGGCAGCTAATTTCACTTACTATGCAGATGAAACCGCCGAAGGGCAATTAGGTAGCTTTATTCTTGATGTTGCGAACCAGAAATTGATTATTAATGATAGTAAAATTTTAGGTGATGAACAAGGTAGGGGTAATCCTGCAGGTGTTTATGAGATAGTCTCTCTAACCGAAGATGAGTTGGTTCTGTATCAGCCACTCACCGCCGCAGGTGATTCTGGTTGGACCTGGGTGTTTAGACCTGAGGGATCTGAAGACTCTGGTGATTCAGATGGTTCGGAAGAATAAGAAAACGAAAATTTTGCAGTTTGCACATGGAGTTCTTCTAAAGTTAAAACTGCTGCCTGTTTTAAATAATGTCCTTTTCCTTTAAAAAAGGTCAGGATTAAAAAGAGGGCAAAATTGCCCTCTTTTTAATCAAAAGGATCTATTCCAATCTATTATGAGAATTTTTTTTAGATACTACAATCCTATAATATTTATAGGGTTAGGACTACTATTATCTTGTTCTGAGGGTAATGATGATGTTGATTCACCAACTCCTGAGGCAGTAGAAATTGTTCCTTCCAATCTTACGCTTGATGTCACAATAGTTGGAGCTAATGAAGATAATCCGCTTGGAGATGGATCTGGTGTAATTAAGTGTGTAGCAAAAGCTACAGACGCGATAAGATATGAATTTAAGTTTGGAAACGGAGATGTTGTCACAAATACAACCGGGGCTGTAGAATACACTTACACAAAACGGGAGACAAACAGTTACACAGTCTATGTTTATGCTTACTCTAAAACAAACGATTTTGCTTCCCTCTCAAAGAAAATAGAAATTCTCGTTCAGCGTCCAGCGTTTGATAAGCTTGTTTTCTCTGATGAATTTGATACAGATGGAAATCCAGACGAAACAAAGTGGGGCTATGATATAGGTACCGGAAGTAATGGCTGGGGAAACGGAGAGAAACAATACTACACCAAAAGATCAGAAAATGTAAAAGTAGAAGGAGGTGTCCTAAAAATCACTGCCAAAAAAGAAGATTATCAGGGATCGAAATATACATCGGCTCGCCTGTTAACCCAGGGTAAATTTGATTTTACTTATGGCAGAGTTGAAGTTAAGGCAAAACTACCAAAAGGGGAAGGCACCTGGCCAGCAATATGGATGTTGGGTTCAAATATTTCAACAGTGGGATGGCCTGCTTGTGGTGAGATAGATATTATGGAACATTGGGGGCATAATCATGCGACCGTTCAAAGCGCCCTACACACCCCTTCTAGTTCTGGAAACACAGTTAACCACGGAAGTCAAAAAATTGAAGATGTTTCCACAGCATTTCACGTTTATGCGGTGGAATGGGATAACTATGAAATTGTCTTTTCAGTTGATGGGAATATTCATTATACCTATAAACCGGCAAACAAAAATAGTGATACCTGGCCCTTTAATGCCAGTCAGTTTTTAATATTAAATGTTGCGATGGGTGGAAGTTGGTTCTCAATCGACCCCGACTTTGAGTCATCAACTATGGAAGTTGATTACGTGAGGGTATATCAAAACTAAAAGAACAAATAAGTTTTACAAATAACAAAACACTATATCACAGATAAGTCCCCATCTAAGAATGTTTATACTTAAGATTACTAAAATGAAAAAGCAATTACTACTTCTGGCCTGTTTGTTTCCAATATTAACAGCCACATCTCAAAATACAACTATCAAAAGTTCTATCGAAAATGTAGAAAAGAAAGTTGATTTTATTGTTTCCATTATGACCCTTGAAGAAAAAGTTGGGCAAATGGTACAATACAGCGGCACCTGGGACCTTACCGGCCCTGCAAGTGGAAATCAAAACCAGTACCGGGAAGAACAGCTAAAAAAGGGCCTTGTAGGTTCCATGCTCAACGTACTTTCAGTAGAAGCCACGCGGGAAGCCCAAAAGCTGGTCATGGAGAATTCCAGGATCAAGATCCCTTTGATGTTTGGCTATGATGTCATTCACGGGTACAAAACCATTTTTCCTGTTCCGCTAGGAGAAACTGCAAGTTGGGACCGTGAGGTGATGGAAGAAACCGCGCGCATCTCTGCTCTCGAAGCAGCGGCCGATGGCGTCAATTGGACTTTTGCACCTATGATAGACATTTCTCGTGATGCCCGCTGGGGGCGCATTATGGAAGGTTCCGGAGAAGATCCCTTTCTAACTTCCCGTGTGGCCGAAGCAAAGATTAGGGGCTATCAGGGTGAAGATCTTTCCAATCCTGCAACTATCGCGGCCACTGCCAAGCACTTTGCCGGTTATGGGTTTGCCGAAGCAGGCCGTGATTACAACACGGTTCACGTGGGTGAGAACGAACTCCATAACACCATTTTACCACCTTTTAAAGCCGCTGCCGCTGCCGGGGTTGCTACTTTCATGAACTCTTTTAACGATCTTGATGGTACCCCCGCAACCGGAAGTAAAATGCTACAAAGAGACATTCTTAAGGAAGATTGGGATTGGGACGGATTCATAGTTTCAGACTGGGGTTCTATTGCCGAAATGATAAATCACGGCTTTGCTGAAGATCGTACTCATGCCGCCGAAATCGCTGTAAAAGCCGGAAGTGATATGGACATGGAAGGCGGTGCCTATGAAACCGGACTTATCCAACTGGTTAACTCCGGAAAAGTTGATGAAGCACTAATTGATGATGCTGTTAAAAGAATTCTTCGGGTGAAATTCAAACTCGGACTTTTCGAAGATCCTTACCGCTATTCTAACCCTCAATTGGCCCAACAGCTCAACCTGAAAGAGCATAGAGCTGTGGCAAGGGATGTGGCAAAAAAGTCAATTGTACTCCTCAAAAATGACAAAAACCTGTTGCCTATAGCCTCTTCAGTAAAGAATATCGCTGTTATAGGTCCATTGGCAGATGATAAAGACACGCCCATTGGTAACTGGAGAGCTCAGGGAGAAGCAAATTCCGCAGTTTCTATCCTCGAAGGTTTAAAAAGTGCTGTGGGTAATAATGTGAAGGTCACCTATGCCAAGGGAGCCGATCTCGGTATGGGAGAACGCACCTTCCTGAAGCCTTTAAAGATCAATACTACCGACAAATCCGGATTTAAAGCTGCTATTGATGCCGCAAAAAAGGCAGATTTGGTGATCCTTGCCCTTGGTGAAGATGCGTTTCAAAGCGGCGAAGGTAGAAGTCAGGTGAATATTGGCCTGGCTGGGGTGCAGCAGGAACTTATGCACGAAATTTACAAGGTGAATAAAAATGTGGTGCTGGTACTTCAAAACGGCAGGCCTTTAGAAATTTCATGGGCTGCAGAGAATATTCCTGCAATTGTAGTTGCATGGCAGCTTGGTACCGAAAGTGGGAACGCTATTGCCGATGTGCTCTTCGGAAGATACAATCCTTCAGCAAAACTTCCGGTGTCCTTCCCGAGAGCTGTGGGCCAGGAGCCGCTTTATTACAACCAGAAGAATACAGGTAGACCCAGTAATCCTTCCGATGTCACCTATTCAGCTTATACCGATGAAGAGAAAACAGCCCTGTATCCTTTTGGTTACGGCCTTAGTTACACCACTTTTGAATATGGAGACTTAGCTTTGTCTTCCAAAGAAATGACTCCGCAGGAATCGTTAACGATTACTGTTCCCGTTACCAACACCGGCAAAAAGCCCGGAAAAGAGGTAGTGCAACTTTATTTACGCGACATGGTGGCAAGTACTACAAGACCCATTAGAGAATTAAAAGGATTTGAGCTTGTTGAACTGCAACCAGGAGAAACAAAGCAGGTGAGCTTTACAATTTCCAATGAACTTCTGAAGTTTTACAACGCCAATAAAGAATGGGCTTCAGAACCTGGAGAATTCCAGGTGATGATAGGAGGAAATTCCATAGATTTTAAAACCGAAAGCTTCCGATTGAATTAACAAAAAGGGGGCTCTAAAATGACATTTTTGAGACCCCTTTTTTAAATACGTTACAAGATATGTACAGGAAAAATTTTAAAAATATTCTGCTGGGGATAATGATCTCTGCTGGCGGAAACCTTTTTGCACAGCATGTAGAGGTGAAAGTTCAAAAAGACACGCTGTTCTTTGATACTTTTTCTGAAAACACGCTCGATCGCCAAAAATGGAATGTGCAGGGAACCGATTTTTGGGTGAACAATGAGCAGCAGATCTATATTGATTCTTCGGCCACTGTTTTCACCGTAAAAGGCGAAAAGGCAGGGGGAGTGGAAGTGGAAGATGCACTGGTGCTTAAGGCGCATTACAGTCCCAATTACATCAATTATAAGGGTAATGATTTCGATTTTATCTCCGGAAGGATCAATACCCAGGATAAGGTTATGTTCACCTACGGTACTGCCGCTGCGAGAATGAAGTTACCCAAAGGCGCGGGCTACTGGCCGGCTTTTTGGGCTTTAGGTGGTGGCGATTGGCCCGAAACCGGGGAGATTGACATCATGGAATACGTGGGCGAAACAGATTGGATTGGAGTTGCCCTTCATGGTCCCGGTTATTCGGGGGAAACACCCTTGGTGAATAAGTATTTTTTTCCTGAAGGAGAAGATGTCACCGATTGGCATGTTTATTCTGTAGACTGGACGCCTGAAGGTTTTGATTTTAGGGTGGATGGCAGGTTGATCTATAGGGTGACAAAACCCATGGTAGAACATTACGGAAAATGGGCTTTTGACAACCCAAAATACCTTATTCTGAATTTAGCTCTGGGTGGTGCATATCCCTACAAGACCAACGGAGTGGAAGAACCGTATAATGGTCTGCCCGCCTCAACCGTAGAACTAATAAAATCTGGCAAAGCCGAAGTGCTGGTCGACTGGGTTTTGATTACGAAGTAAGCAGGTTGAATTAGCCAGAAATCCTCTTCAAAAATGTCATTTTTGAAGAGGATTTCTTATTTACGGGCATAAATAAATAAATAAGCGAACGCCGCATCAGTCATAATGTAAAATCTCAAAATGTGTTTCCCTGAAAAATCTCCGTGATCTTGCCCAGGAGAAACTGAACTTCAGATTCAGGAGAGATAGACCCATTATTTATTAAGGTATATGGACATCCAAACTTCTGAAATACGATTGCAAATGTTCTTGAATTTATTATTTCACTGTATACCGGCCCTACTGTGAGGTTGGTACGACCCCCGTCGGGGTCGAAAGGTCTATGCTCATTATCAATAACTATGGAATCCCTTCGGGATTCTTTTGATTGAAAAAATGTCAAAAATCCTTCAGGATTTTCTTCAACCCCATGTATGGTTCAAAAAATTGAATTTTAATTATGCTTAGCACTGCTAATTTTGTATTGACGAGCATAAGCGAGTCTTTCCCAGGGAGCTTCAGCTTCCAAAGGATCCCGAAGGGGTCCAACATTTATAGAATAAATGATTGCATTCCCGACCGCGAAGGGGTCGAATGTAACCAGGAATATTAAATTCTGTAGGGAACATTTCAGAATGTTACATTTACAGGAATTCTATATAAAAAAAATCCAATTCCATATTTCGCAACAGAAGAGAACATGAATTTTTTAATTCAAATTCCTTCTTTCAATAAAAAACCGCTTCAGGAGTTGCGAAGCTTCCTCTTCTAAAATGCCATTTTTGACCTTCGTTTTTGGGTGAAGTTTTCCTCCCATTCTTCTGTAGCCCCTTTCAGGATCTGAGGCAGCAAACACCAAATTGGAGATCTGGCTCCAGTAAAGAGCTCCGGCACACATTTGGCAGGGTTCCAAAGTCACGTACATGGTACAATCCAGCAGGTATTTTCCGCCGAGGAAGTTTGCAGCCGAGGTGATAGCCTGCATTTCGGCATGGGCCGTGACATCATTCAGCAGTTCGGTAAGATTGTGTCCGCGGGCAATGATCCTTTGTTGAGCCACAATCACAACACCTACCGGGATCTCCCCTTTTTCGTAAGCCTGCTGTGCCTCTTCAAGGGCCTTCCGCATAAAATAAACGTCGTCAAAAATTAATTGCATATTCAAAAATACAATTTCAAAATGTACCTTTGTTTTTTATGGCAAAAACTATTCTCGATACTGTTAATTCTCCTGTAGATCTTCGGAAAATTGCTCCTGAAAAGCTTCCGCAGCTGGCAGCAGAATTGCGGAAATTCATTATTGAGATCGTTGCTTCCAAAGAAGGTCATTTGGGTGCCAGTCTTGGGGTTGTAGAGCTTACTATCGCCTTACATTACATATTTGATACTCCAAAAGACCTGCTGGTATGGGATGTGGGGCACCAGGCATACGGGCATAAGATCATTACCGGCAGAAGAGAGATTTTTCATACAAACCGACAGCTAGACGGAATCAGTGGTTTTCCCAAAAGAAGCGAGAGCGAATATGACACTTTTGGGGTAGGGCATTCTTCTACCTCGATCTCGGCTGCATTGGGCATGGCGCTGGCTTCGGGCTTAAAGGGAGACAGTGAAAAACAACATATTGCCGTAATAGGAGATGCCTCTATCGCCAGCGGGATGGCTTTTGAAGGATTGAATCACGCCGGGGTAACCAATGCCAATCTCCTGATCATTCTCAATGACAACGCCATTGGAATTGATCCCAGTGTAGGTGCTTTAAAGAATTATCTTACAAAAGCGCGGGTGGGTTACAAGCCGAAGCAGGATAATATGGTCGAGGCGCTGAACTTTAAATATTTTGGCCCGGTAGACGGGCACGATCTGGAGAGTCTTTTAGAAACCCTTGAAGCGCTTAAGAAGATAAAAGGCCCCAAGTTTCTTCATGTGATCACCACAAAAGGGAAAGGTCTTAAAAAAGCCGAAGAAGATCAGGTGAAATACCACGCCCCGGGAAAATTTCTTCCCGATACAGGGGAGTTACTTCCCTATGATACCGAGAATTTACCGTTAAAGTTTCAGGATGTTTTTGGGCTGAGCCTGGTTGAACTGGCCGAAAAGAACGAGAAGATCATTGGGATCACACCTGCCATGCCAACAGGTAGTTCACTTAAGTACATGATGCAGGCTTTCCCCGATCGCGCTTTTGACGTGGGAATTGCCGAGCAACATGCCGTGACTCTTGCCGCCGGGATGGCAACACAGGGCTTTGTGGTTTTTTGTGCTATCTACTCCACTTTTCTTCAGCGGGCTTACGATCAGGTGATTCATGATGTGGCACTTCAGGATCTTCCGGTTATCTTTTGTCTTGACAGGGCCGGACTCGTAGGGGAAGATGGCGCTACTCATCATGGAAGTTTTGATATTGCTTATTTGCGGTGCATTCCTAATATGATCATCTTTGCGCCTCTTGATGAAGTGGACCTGCGAAACATGTTGTACACCGCCCAAACCGGAAAACTAAAACATCCTCTGGCCATACGTTACCCCAGAGGCAGAGGTTTTGTTGAAGACTGGAAGTTGCCGTTTGAGGAGATTAGCTTTGGGAAAGGTAGAAAACTGAAGGGGGGAAGTGCTATTGCGGTGCTTACTTTTGGTACTATCGGGAAGAATGCTGAAAAAGCGCTGGAAGAACTGAAACAACCTGAAGCAATTGGCCATTACGACATGCGGTTTATCAAACCTTTGGATGAAGAGCTGCTGCATGAGGTTTTGATGAATTATAACATGCTGGTGACTATAGAAGACGGAGTGATAAACGGTGGAGCAGGATCGGCGGTGATGGAGTTTGCCCAGCAACACAATTATCACCTCCCAATTACCGCCCTGGGATTGCCCGATAAATTTACAGACCACGGAAAAGTGGAAGAATTACAAGAAAAATCAAAAATTGACGTTGAAAGTATTAAGGCGTGTCTTAACTCAATGCTTAGAAAATTAAAATAATGCACAAGTCCCTCATTTGCCTCACGTTTTTATTATTTGCCGCCCTTGGCTATGGTACCGAAAGAGATACCACAGCTGTTGATACAACCACCGTGGTAAATGAAAAGATCAATTACTGGAAAAAGACCAACAAAGTAGGGGTCAACCTGAATGAAGTAGCCTTTATTAACTGGAATTCGGGGGGGAATAATTCTTTTTCTGCCTTACTCCACGGTCTCTTCGGAAGAAAATACCAGAAAGAACTTTTAAACTGGAATTCGACCCTTGCAGTAAAATATGGGTTTAACGCACAGGAAGGCAGGGAGCTTCGAAAGACAGAAGATAACCTCGAGATCAACTCCAATTTCGGGTACCGGCGTGATTCGGTTTCCAATTGGTATTATTCGGCTAAATTTACGTTTAACACCCAGCTCTCTTTCGGGTATAGATATCCCAACACCGAGACCCCAATTTCCAAATTTATGGCCCCGGGTTATGCCTTTGTGGGGGTAGGAAGTGAATATTCCTCTCCAAAAGAAGACCTCACAGTGTATATCTCCCCGGTGACCCAAAAGTCGACTTTTGTGTTGGACCAGCGATTGGCAAATGAAGGTATGTTCGGGGTTTCGCCGGCTGTTAAGGACGAAGAGGGAAATATTATTGACGAAGGGGAAAAGGTGAGAACCCAGCTGGGATTCCTGGTGAGCAGCGCCTTTTCAAAAAAGATTTTTGACAATATTGATCTCAGTAATAGTTTACGGCTGTACTCAGATTATCTCAACCAATTTGGAAATATTGATGTTGACTGGGAGCTCAATCTTGACCTGCAGGTGAATGATTACGTTAAAGCCAACGTAGGTTCACATCTCAAGTATGATGATGATGTGAAGTTTAAGCAGGATCTTGATGGAGATGGTACTTTGGAAACCGGCGGCCCCAAGGTTCAGTTTAAGCAGTTATTGGGCGTGGGAATAGTGTATTCTTTTTAAGATTGATCCAGGTCTTTTAGTTTTATCACCTTCTGAACTTGTTTTTTTCCGGCACCAGTGATCTTGAATAGGTAAACTCCGGGAGCTTCAGTGACAATATTAACATCAATGGGTTCATTTGCTTCAAGCGGGGTCTTCACAACCTGTATCAGTTTTCCCTGGATGTTGTAAACAAAGGCCTGCATGTCCTCTATATCCTCACCCGATACAATCTGATAATTTCCGCCAGAAATAGTTGGATAGACCATAATCACGTTCTCTTCAACTACCATTTCCCCGCGTTCTTCTGCTTCTTCTTTAGCTGTTTTAAATTGACCAGAGAAGATGCCGCGCCCGTAAGAAGCAGCATAGACTACATTATTGCCTTTTTTGAGATCTAAGTCGGTGACCTTTACATCACTCATCCCGTTGTAAGATTGTACCCATACAGGATGGCTGCTGGTGAAATTTTCGGTAGCCCAAACTCCGAGTTCTGTTCCCACAATTACCTCGTCTTTGTTAAGCGGGTTGGGAAGAATGGAAAGTACGGGCAGGTCAGGCAGGTTTCCTTCTTTACTTGTCCAGGTAGGATTTGTGGCATTGGCATTTGAAGTGTACCATATGCTCTTTACCCCGTAATTATAAAAGGTAACATAGATTTCGTCTGGGGTTTCACCGTATTCCACATCCGAAATACTTCCTAAGAATTCTGGACCGGTGATCTTCTTCCACGTAGCATTTTCAGGAGCGCCATGCGCATTTTCAACTTTAAGGAGTTTGGAATTGGTAAGCCCCAAAAGTACCGTGCTGCTTTGGGTTGAAAAAGGGGAAACGGTGAGGGCACTTATAGAACTGTCTAAAAGGGCATTTTTGAGAGAAACTTTTGGCGCGATGGGTGAATTTTGTTGAATGCCATCATCACCTAAAAGCGGAAGTTGAGTGAGGTTATCATACCTGTAGAGTACACCTTCAGGTCCGTTTGAGAACAGGATATCCAAATTGGAATCAAGGGCCTGCGGGTTTATGAAAAATCCGTCCCTGTTCTCATTATTGGCAATAAGCGCAAAACCATCTTTGTCGTAATTGTAAAGAATAATAAGGTCGTTGTAGACCAAATTGGCTATGAGGTATTCGGTGTCTACCTGGTCAAAAAAGGAATGAGCGCCATCGCCTCCCAATATTCCTATAGAAGTGGGGTTTCCTCTTTCAATCAGCAGGGTTCCGTTATCCTGGGTGCCTCCCAAAAAGTAGTCGCCCGTTGCAAAAGAAGTTGGTGCCGCGGCAACAGAGTAAAACTGTGTGGTGATATAGTCGGTCTCGGGGGTGATGAATACTTTCGAAGTGCTTGCTGCTGAAAGATCGCTGGCAAACGAAACCCCGCCGTCATGCCCAAAGATCGCCTGATTGGTATTACCGGGCTTAAACCTCATCACATGATGGTCTGCATGGACTTCGGAAACAGGTATTTCATCAAGATTATCATTGTCTGACCATTTAGAGATCTGTTCCCATGAATTACCACCGGTAGTGGACCTGAAGAGGTCTATTCCACCAACATAGAGAATATCATCGTTGGTAGGATCAGATTCTATCATAAGATTATAAAAAGCCTGGCTCCTTGCAAAATCATCAGGAGGAATATCAAGATCGGCATCATTGGGTTCATTCAGCCGTGTAATATTCTGAAAATCGTTCGTCGTAACCCAAAGCGACGCTTCTTCAAACTGGTCTTCAGCAAGAATATAAAATTTATCAGGGTTTAAGGCTGAAGCTTCTAACTCGGTGCGATAAACATTGGGAATGGTGGTCACCAGAGACCAGCTCGTATTTGCACCTTTTTCACGCCTGAAGATCTTTCCGCCAAAAGAATTCTCCACGCCCGGAGAATAGGTTGTGGAAACCCAGGCATTCCCTGCCGCATCTGTTTCAAAGTCGTTAAAAGATTCCTCTTCAAGGACTTTGTTCCAGGAAGCGCCTTCGTCTTTACTTTGGTACAGGCCTCTTTCAAAAAAGCCTAATAAATTCTGCGGATTTTGAGCATTGGCATACAAGTGAGTAGAGACTCCAATAAAGACTTCGGTGCTGCTGCCATTATCCCAGGCTTCTATGTCATTGATGTAATAAACGCCCCCAATTGCCCGAATATTTGTGCCGCTTCCCGATTCTGAAAAATCTTCTACATCCAGAACTTTATTCCACGTCTGGCCACCATCTGTGGTTTTGTAAACGCCCGTTCCCACTACGTCCCCGCCGGTATATTGTTCTCCTGTACCTGCATACCAGATATTAGAATTCCGCGGATCGACCGTAAGGCACGATATATTCAAATTTGCGGGCAAGCCTTCTACCTGTTCCCAGGGAGAAGATTCACGGGTGATATTGTCATTGACCCACAGGCCGCCGCTTATTGCACCGGCAAACACCCGGTTGCCCGAGGCATCATTTGGGTCAAATAATAATACTCTTGTACGGCCTCCCACATTGTTGGGGCCGCGAGAGACCCATGGGTGCTGTTCACTATCTCCGGGAGCTTTGATGTAACTCCTGCTTTGCCGCTGTTTTTGAAGCTGCTCGTGCAAATCCCTTACTTTATGGGGTTCAGGATATCCCAAAGCAGGATTCATGGTGAGATACTCCATTTCCTCATAATATTTCTTTGGAGGCAGGCCTTTTTTTATCTTTTCGAGGCGTGAAAACCCCTTGTCCTTGGTGGGCTTGTTCTGCTTCAAAAAATGCTCATGTCTTTGTCTTAATTCTGAAATTTCAGAAGGTGCATTGTTCTCACAACTCAGGTAAAGACCAAAAACGGCAGCAAACAGAACGACCGGAAGTACAAAAAGTAATCGTTTATTCATAAAGGGATAGGTAAATGACTTCCGAAGAAAGCTATTCTGCAAAATACAAAAAATTAAATTTTAAGCCCTTTGAATTTTTTGAACAACGACACAATTTTACTGTCTGTGAGCGAAGAAATATAACTGCAAATTTTGATGAGCTTTCCATACACCTCAAGATCTTCAAAATGATGTGCTTCGGGGATTAATTTAAGTACCAGTTTGTTATAATTTGTCTGCTTCCCGTTTTCGGGCAATAAGGCCGTGGTATAAGTGTCCAGCAGGTGAGAAAGCATTTGGTAACCGGCAATTTCCTTGCTTATCACTTCTTCACTCTGGTAAATTTTATCAATACTTATTTTGATAATATCGCTAATCTGGGCTTCGTATTTACTCCTGTCAAAAAGGGCTTCGTGAAATTCCCCTTTTAGAATGGCATCTTCGTTGGCCATAAAGATTTCGACAGCCTCGGTGAGTAGCGTATTTATGGCCAGGGCCCTGAGATAACTCAGCCTGTCGGCACGGGTTTGTAGGTTGTGGTATTTTCTGGTGATGATCGAATCTTTCACCAGATTAATAAGATATTCCAGCGCATATTCCTCCTGAATAAGCCCCAGGTTGATGCCGTCTTCAAAATCAATGATCGTGTAGCAAATATCATCGGCAGCTTCAACAAGAAAAGCGAGTGGGTGCCTGCAGTAGCTCAGGTTTTTGCCGCTGCCGGTGGAAATAAGTCCCAGTTCATTGGCTACCTCTTCAAAAAAGGCTTTTTCAGACTGAAATATTCCGAACTTCTTATCGGCTATGCGGGCGGTGGGTTTATACGGAAGGGATTCCTTCGGATATTTTATAAAAGCTCCTAAAGTAGCATACGAAAGCCTGATGCCTCCAGGTATACCGGGTTTGTCTTCCGTTAAGATCTTAAAGCCATTGGCGTTTCCTTCAAATTTGGTCAAATCTTCAAATTCTTCAGCAGTAAGCAACTCCCGAAAACGCCTGCCGTTGCCATTGCTGAAGTATTCTCCTATGGCCTTTTCTCCCGAATGCCCAAACGGCGGATTCCCAATATCGTGTGCCAGGGCGGCAGCGGCAACAATGGCCCCAAAATCGTTCATTTGGTAGCCGTGGGTTTTTTCCAGCTGCGGATGTTTCTCCAGGATCTTTTGCCCTGCCAGGCGGCCCAAAGAACGCCCCACTACCGAAACTTCAAGGCTGTGCGTAAGCCGTGTATGTACAAAATCTGTCTTGGAAAGCGGAATTACCTGCGTCTTGTCCTGCAGACTTCTAAAAGCCGAAGAAAATATGATGCGGTCGTAATCAACTTCAAATCCTAAGCGGGTCGCATTTTGTTCTTTTCTTAATCTTTTATTCGTGTCTCCTGCTTTTCTAAGCGAAAGCAGCTGCTCCCAGTTCATCATTTGATATTTATTTCAGTAAGCTTCAAAAATAAACAATGAGCAATTAACAATGATCAAGAAAGTAACTATCATTTTGAAAAAGAACCAGGATCGCTTCGCTTCTAGAATCAAGAGCCAAGACTTTATTCGTTTAGATAATCTAATTTTTTTTTTAGAGTCTAGACTCTTTTTTAATCATTTTCTCAAAACTCAACCTAACTCCCGCACATCAAACAGTCATCACCTTCAGCTTCTTTAGATTGTTTAATTAACTCCCGAAGTTCTTCAGGTGACATGGAAGCATCGTCTAAAATGACATTTTTGGATGCTGGTTCGGCATCGGGGGAAACCTGGATTTCAGAAATTTTTTCCGCAGGAATTTCCTGCTTCTTTTCCTCTTTTGCCAAAGTGAATTTAATGGCGTCTACAGCACTTTTGGTGCGCAGGTAATACATTCCTGTTTTAAGTCCGCTTTTCCAGGCATAGAAATGCATGGAGGTGAGCTTGGAATAGTTCGCGTTCTCCATGAAAAGGTTGAGCGACTGCGACTGATCAATAAAATAGCCGCGGTGACGGGACATGTCGATGATGTCTTTCATACTAAGCTCCCAAACGGTCTTGTAGAGCTCTTTAAGATCCTCCGGAATTACATCAATATTCTGTACAGAACCATTGGAGCGTAAAATGGCATTTTTGACATCTTCTGTCCACAGATTTCGGGCTACCAGGTCTTCCAGGAGGTGTTTATTAACAACGATAAATTCTCCTGAAAGTACCCGGCGGGTGTAGATGTTGGAAGTGTATGGTTCAAAAGCTTCATTGTTTCCAAGGATCTGGGAAGTGGAAGCAGTTGGCATGGGCGCAACTAAAAGAGAGTTGCGAATGCCATTTTTGAGCACCTGCTTGCGGAGTTTTTCCCAATCCCATCTTCCGCTGAGGTCTTCATCATTGATCCCCCAAAGGTTAAACTGGAATTGGCCTTTGCTCATGGGTGATCCTTCATAGGTAGAATAGGTGCCTTCTTCCCTGGCCATTTCCATAGAGACGGTCACGGCAGCAAAATAGAGCGTTTCAAAGATCTCCTGGTTCAGCTTTTTTGCCGCATCACTTGTAAATGGAAGTCTTAGTTTTATAAAAGTATCTGCCAGCCCCTGCACTCCCAATCCAACAGGCCGGTGCCTGAAATTAGAATTTTCGGCTTCCTTTACCGGATAGTAATTCCTGTCGATCACCTTGTTGAGGTTCCTGGTCACTCTTTTGGTTATCCTGAAGAGTTCCTTATGATCAAATTCATTGCCCTTAATAAACATGGGCAGCGCAATGGAGGCAAGGTTACAAACGGCTACTTCATCTTCGCTGGTGTATTCCAGAATCTCGGTGCAGAGATTTGAAGAACGAATTGTTCCCAGGTTCTGCTGATTTGATTTCCGGTTAGCCGAATCCTTGTACAGCATGTACGGAGTTCCGGTTTCGATTTGGGATTCGAGAATTTTCTCCCAAAGGTCCCGGGCTTTTATGGTTTTGCGGCCTTTGCCTTCGGCTTCGTATTTCAAATAAATTTCTTCGAACTCTTCTCCGTGAATGTCGTAAAGTCCTGGACTTTCGTGCGGACACATTAGCGTCCAGCTTTCATTTTCTTCCACTCGTTTCATAAAAAGATCGGGAACCCACATTGCATAGAAAAGGTCGCGGGCACGCATTTCTTCTTTCCCGTGGTTCTTTTTCAGGTCCAGGAAGTCGAAAATATCGGCGTGCCAGGGTTCTACATAAATGGCAAATGAACCTTTTCGTTTTCCGCCACCCTGATCTACATACCTCGCTGTGTCATTAAAAACCCGAAGCATGGGCACGATCCCGTTGGAAGTACCATTGGTTCCAGAAATATAAGACCCGGTTGCTCTAACATTGTGAATGGACAAACCAATCCCGCCGGCAGATTGGGAGATCTTGGCGGTTTGCTTCAGCGTGTCGTAAATACCGTCAATGCTGTCGTCTTTCATGGTTAGTAGAAAGCAGGATGACATTTGCGGCTTTGGCGTTCCGGCGTTAAAGAGGGTAGGAGTGGCGTGCGTGAAATATTTCTTAGACATGAGCTCATAGGTCTCAATCGCAGCTTCCATATTATCGGGATGAATTCCTACGGAAACGCGCATAAGCATATGCTGAGGCCTTTCGGCAATTTTTCCGTTTATCTTCAGAAGATATGAGCGCTCCAGCGTTTTAAATCCGAAGTAATCATACTGGAAATCCCGGTTGTAAATGATCGTGGAATCCAGCAGTTCTTTATTCTGCTGAATTACCTCGTACACATCATCGGCAATTAACGGAGATCTTTGATTGGTACGCGGATTTACATACTCATAAAGATCGGTCATAACTTCAGAAAAGCTCTTCTTCGTATTCTTATGCAGGTTAGAAACTGAAATTCTCGCTGCCAGTTTCGCATAATCGGGATGGGAAGTGGTCATGGTTGCGGCAATCTCAGCTGCGAGATTGTCAAGTTCGCTGGTGGTAACCCCATCGTACAACCCTTCGATTACCCTCATAGCCACTTTTACAGGATCTACGAGGTCATTAAGGCCATAACACAATTTTCTTATGCGGGCGGTGATCTTGTCAAACATCATGGGTTCTCTGCGGCCGTCTCTTTTTTCTACGAACATAACGGAAGGATTTAGGCCCCTCCCAACCTCCCAAAAGGGGAGGAGGTGTGGGCGATTATATGAAAGATGCTTCACTTTGTGAAGCTATTCCCCCCTTCGGGGGTTAGGGGGCCGGGCTTAAAAATCGGCGTCGAAGCTTATCTTGTCGGCGTCTTTATCCTTGTTCATCACTCCTGCTTTCTGGTATTCGCCAACTCTCTTTTCAAAAAAGTTGGTTTTCCCCTGCAGGTTGATCATATCCATAAAGTCGAATGGATTCGCAGTGCCGTATTCCTTTTCACATTCCAGTTCAACAAGTAATCTATCGGCAACAAATTCAAGATATTGGGTCATCAGTTTAGAATTCATCCCGATAAGGCTTGCCGGAAGGGATTCTGTAATAAACTCTCTTTCAATATTAAGTGCATCAACAATGATGGCTCTAATCCGCTCTTTTGGCACCTTGTTTACCAGGTGGTGGTTGTGCAGGTGAACGGCAAAGTCACAGTGCACACCTTCATCTCGTGAGATGAGCTCATTAGAGAAGGTAAGGCCGGGCATTAATCCGCGTTTTTTAAGCCAGAAGATGGAGCAAAATGCGCCTGAAAAGAAAATTCCTTCTACAGCTGCAAAAGCGATGAGCCTTTCAGCAAAAGAATCAGATTCTATCCATTTTAGGGCCCACTGGGCTTTCTTCTGAATTGCGGGGAATACTTCAATAGCTTTAAAAAGTTTGTTCTTTTCCTTTTCATCCTTAACATAGGTGTCGATGAGCAGGGAGTAGGTTTCAGAATGGATGTTCTCCATCATGATCTGGAACCCGTAAAAGAATTTAGCTTCAGAATATTGCACTTCGTTTACGAAGTTTTCGGCTAAATTTTCATTTACGATCCCATCTGAAGCGGCAAAAAAGGCAAGAATGTGCTTGATGAAATATCTTTCATCTGCATTTAATTTATTGTTCCAGTCACTCAAATCCTGGTGCAGGTCAATCTCTTCTGCTGTCCAGAAACTTGCTTCCATTTTCTTGTACCAATCCCAGATATCGTGATGTTTAATGGGGAAAATCACAAATCTGTCCTTGTTCTCCTGTAAAATGGGTTCTAACTGGGTCATAGGATATTGAGTTTTAGTTGGTTGGAAACGGTTCTTTCAAAGATTGTAATTTATGTAAGGTTTTTTCCTACATGGGGAAAAAGCTTTTCAACAAAGTTTTCAACAAAACACAATTAAATTGTTTCTGAAGCCTGAAAAAGGTTTAGGTATATGTGTTTGTGAGCTAGTTTGTTATAATTGCAAAATTTTCTGAAGATGTATATTATAGTTTCTTCTGAAGTTCTTCTGAAATAGGTGTCAAAAATGGCATTTTTGGCACCCTTAAATTTTAAGTGTCTGGCCATTTTTTGCAGCCGATTCATAGATCTTTTCAAGCACGATAATGTCTTTCAAACCTTCTTCCCCCGGAACCATCATAGGTTTATTGTTGAGAATTGCCAGGGCATCGTCATCCATTTGTACGGCTTGCTGGTTTTTTCCGAAAGGTTCGAGAATTTTACCGTCACTGGTTCCTCCTTTTACTCCGCTGTAAGTTTGGAAAGGCTGGAGATAATATGAGCCGTCACTGCAGGTCACTTCGAGGTTGTTCATGCCTTCGCCAAAGCTGGTGCGGCAATTGGCTATTACTCCTTCGGGAAACTCCAGCGTGAAATCCATAGTTTCATCAACTCCCTTGAAAAGCTGATCTCTGGTAGTCTGGCTTTTAGCCGAAACAGCAATAGGCTCCCGGCCTACAGTGTAGCGCGAAGTATTTAAAGGATATACCCCCATATCGTACATGGCACCACCACCCATTTTTTCTACTGCACGCCAGCCGGGATTATTACTGTAAAAACCGGCGGCGGCTTTCACCTCCTGTATTGGTCCGTAAGGGTTTGTTTCGGCCCACTTCATCATGATGCGGTTATTCTTTTCATGCTGAAGACGATACCCTATTGCAAGTTTGACTCTGTTTTTTTCGCAGGCTTCTATCATTTGGCGGCATTCTTCAGCATTCATTGCCATAGGTTTTTCACACCAAACGTGCTTTCCGGCATTGGCCGCTTTTATGGTATATTCAGCATGCATGGAATTGGGCAGCACAATATAGATCACATCAATATCATCGTTATTGGCAATTTGGTGCATGTTCTCGTAATTGTAAATATTGGCATCAGGGATCCCGTATTTTTCGTGCCATTGAGGGATTTTTTCAGGGCTGCCGGTCACTATTCCGCGAAGCTCGCAGTATTCAGTTTCCTGCAGGGCAGGAGCCAGTTGATGGGTGCTGTAGCCGCCAAGACCTACGAGGGCAACTCCCAGTTTATCCTTTTTTGAAAACCCTAAAAAGTTAGGAAATGGTAGAAAGCCTGCTGCCAGAAAAAGCCCCGACTTTTTAATGAAAGTACGTCTGTGTTCCATGCGGTGTAATTTTTCTGAAGATAAAAAATCTTCAGAAAACTAAACTGTTTCTTCTGTTTAAAAATGGCGCTATATGTTTGCGTGGCAGCCGGGAAGGGCATTCCGGAATTGTTTGGATCAAAAAAAAACCCTGACAACAGAAACTTTGGAGAAAACAAAATTTCTGGTGTCAGGGTTGTTATAAAAGCTGTGAAAATACAATGTCTGGGACCTTATCTTTGGCCTATATTCATACTTTGATATTCTGAAGTGTCAACAGAAAATGGCTTTTTTTCAATCCCCGTGCAGGTCATCGTTACATTTTTCGGCATTTTTCTTGTCCTTCATCTGCATTTCCATCATTAACCCTGTTCCATCCCTGATCCAATCGGCATTCAGTCCTTCGGGGATATTCTTTTGGTTTTCCTGATAAAGGTTTCTGAAGCTTACTCCTGCCTCATCTGTCACATAGAAAGTAAAGACATTTTCGGCATTTTCGGAACGGTAGCCCTGGCATTCGTAGCCTAAAATGGTCTTTGTGCCAATCTCTTCAAACTTCATTTCTTCATAAGAATTGTCGGCTTCCATATCTTCTTCAGAAACATCGAAACGTGTAGCCATCACCATTTTATTGCCTTCAGAGTTCATGTATAGCACCGTCATATTTCTCTTGTTATCAAGGACGGTAAACATATTCTCTGCCTGCGGAATTTTTATTCCCACATATGGTGCGTTCTCTTTAATGTGATATACCATATCCATTGTTCATTCCGAAGTGTTCATCTGGAGGGTGTATTCCCAGTCAAAATCATATCCTGCGGGGATTTCTGAAGGATCAACCATATCCATTCCCATAGAGAAATTGGAATTCTCAAGCTGTTTTGCCCATAGGTTGTTTAGGGATTTGTCTGTTTCTTTTGCGGCTTTGTCCGATACATTCTTGATTGCTGCATCTTCCACTTTCTTTTCTACTTTTTCTTTGAGCTTCTTAAGAAATTGTGCCTCTGCGTTGCTAGTTCCTGCCATAAAGAAAATGGCAAGAACTAAATAAAAGATCTTTTTCATAGTTCCAGTATTTAGATAATTAAGGCCTCTTTGAAGAGGCATATCAAAAATTTAAAAAGGGGAATCTCCTGCTTAAGGGGAAGAAAAAGTGCAGAATGATCTAAAGATAATTAAAATACCGGGACCATCAAAACACAACCTATTTATTTTCAGGTAATTAAAAGTAATTCTCAGATGGTAGGAAAGATTTTACCCAGGTTGGGAATGATTGTTCAAGACAGTAAAGAGCAGAACTGGCGGGAGACAATGCCCCACATGGATCGACTTACAGGATCTTTAAAAGGAGTAGGTTTATTTTCCCGAAGAACCTTCAGCTTCTTCTTGCTTTAGCTTTTCGGCAATCTTTTCCAGTTCGGCATACCAGTCTTCGCCGTATTTTCTAATAAGGGCTTCTTTTACGAACTTATATACAGGCACCTGAAGTTCTTTTCCCAGCGTACAGGCATCGTCGCAAATGTACCAGTGGTGATAATTAACAGCAGAAAACTCTGAATAATCCTGGGTGCGTACCGGGTAGAGATGGCAGGAAACAGGTTTTTTCCATTTTATATCTCCCTGGTTGTAGGCTTCCTCAATTCCGCAGAGGGCAGTACCCTTACGGTCAAAAGTGACATAAGCGCAATCGGCACCATCTATTAACGGGGTCTCATATTCACCGTCTTCACCAATAACTGATGTGCCCTGTCTTTCGATGGCTTCAATTCCTTCTTTGCGGAGATAAGGCTTTACCAACGGGTAGATATCTTCGAGAATGTGGGTTTCGGCCTCTTCAAGGGGTGCACCGGCATCTCCGGCTATACAACACGCTCCTTTACAGGCTGAAAGGTTACACACAAAATCCTTTTTAAGGATTTCTTCAGATACTATAGTTTTTCCAAGCTGAAACATGCTGCAAAGATAATTTTTTCAGGCACTTAACTTCAGCTGTAATTCTGTTAAAATTTTCTAAGTATAATTTGTATTCTATCAATTCAAAGTACTTTTGCAAGCTAGTTTTGGGATATGGAATTAAACTTCAGGGAAATAGCCAGCGCCACTATGATCCTCTTTGCTGTTATTGATATTATTGGGAGTATTCCCATAATAATTGATCTTAGGAAGAAAGCGGGGCATATACAAAGTGAAAAAGCTACTATAGTTGCAGCGGTTCTTATGATCGCTTTTCTTTTTCTAGGTAAGGAGATCCTGAACCTCATTGGTATAGATGTGAATTCCTTTGCAGTGGCAGGGGCGTTTATTCTGTTTTTCCTGGCCCTCGAAATGATCCTGGGAATTCAGCTGTACAAAGATGATGCGCCCGAAACTTCGGCAGTGGTGCCTCTTGCATTTCCGCTTATTGCCGGTGCCGGTACCATGACCTCTATTTTATCGTTGCGGGCAGAGTACGCTACTGTTAATATTATTGCCGCCATAGTTATAAATACTATTTTTGTATACATAGTGCTGAAGTCTTCCGGGAAAATTGAAAATTTCCTTGGAAAACAAGGTATAAGCGTGATCCGGAAGATCTTTGGGGTCATTCTACTGGCAATAGCCGTAAAACTTTTCGCTACAAATATTAAGAGCCTTTTCCTATGAAAGTCCTCATCTACATTTTAATTGTCGTGGCCATGGGCCTGATTGCATATAACGCTACTTTTTTAGATCTTGAAAATGCCTTTTCTGGAGATAGTAAAACTGCTTTGATTGGCATACTTGCCTCGAGTATTGTGGTGGTTCTTATGATCATTCTTCTCATGTCCCGTGCCATCGCAAAGAAGAGTGGCGAATAATGAATTATGATGCGCTTATTATAGGTGGTGGGGCTGCAGGCCTGTCATGCGCCCTTATTCTGGGTTCTGGTCTGTCTAAAGACTTTGCCGCCGGTAAAAAAGTAGGTCTTATTGCACATCAACGTGCTTCTCATCTTTCAAGTGCGAAATTAAACAATGTTTTGGGAATCCCTCGGGGCACTGCCGGTAAAGATATTCTCACTTCGGGCATTGAGCAGCTGGAAAACCTTTATCCCGGGGTAGAGATCATTCAGAAAGAAAAGGTGCTAAAAATAGCATTTTTGGAAGGTAAGTATGAAGTCTCCACTAATAAGAATACCTATATTTCTACTGTTGTGGTTATAGCAACAGGTTATGCACGGCCTTTTACTATTCAAGGGCTTGAGGAATATATTATACCACATAAGAAAGCAAAAACTTCAAAAGAGAGAATCCAGCTATATAACGATGATCACCTGGTGCGCCCCGGATTGTATGTAGCGGGAAGCCTGGCAGGTCACAGAAGCCAGTATGCTATTGCCTGCGGCAGTGGTGCTGCAGTGGCGACCGATGTACTTACGCTTTGGAATGGGGGAGAACATACCAAGGTGCACGATAAAATTTAAGTGGTTTAATCTTTAAATTTCGGGCTGGTGGAGAGTTCGATGATCTTTCTTACTGCAGGATCTTCTTCATTTAAAATTTGTTCAAAAGCGGTGCTGCCAAATAATTGTTGGGCCATGGCTGCTTTGAGATAAAGCTTGAGAGTAGGTAAATAATCCTTAAAGCGCATATCGAAGTTCTCCCGTCTCATAAAGGCCCGGAATTCTTCAACCGTAGCTTTGGTGATCAATTCCTTTTGCATAAAATCTTCAAAACTAAGGGAGTTGTAGTATTTGCGATTCTGCTCAAGAACTTCAAAAATAAAGCTGTCCATATACCCATTTCTAAGCATGAGGTTGAGGCTTTGCTTTTCAAAATTAGTGTCTTTTGGAATGAAAATGTCGGGTATAATACCGCCACCACCGTATACAACTTTGCCTTTTGGGGTTACATACCTCAGGGAATCGGCTACATGTATGCTGTCTGCACTTACCAGTTCGCCGTTTTTATAACGGTTGAGATAATCGGCAAAGTACTCTTCACTGCCATGAGAATAGGGGCGTTGTATAGACCTTCCCGTAGGAGTGTAGTATCGCGCTATGGTAAGTCTTACGGCACTGCCGTCGCCTAAAGCCATTTCTCTTTGCACCAAACCTTTACCGTATGATCTTCGCCCTACGATGATGCCCTTGTCGTTATCCTGAAGGGCGCCGGCAATGATTTCACTGGCCGATGCCGAGTTCTCATTAATGAGTACGTAGAGCTCTCCTGTTTCAAAATTTCCATCTTTTGTGGCAAAGGTCTTTTCTACGGCTCCTTTTTTGTTTTTAGTGATAAGTACAAGTTTATCTTCGGGAAGAAACTCGTCTACAATTTTTGTGGCCTCGGCGAGATATCCACCGGGGTTATCGCGCAGATCAAGCACAATTTGCCTCGCACCTTTTTCCTTCAGTTTAAGAAGTCCGTTTTTAAATTCTTCATAGGTAGATTCAGCAAAACGATTTATTTTGATGTAGCCCAGCTTGTCGGTTAACATATAAGCCGCATCTACACTTTTAAGGGCCACCTTTCCTCGTTCTACATCAAACTCCAGGAGTTCGGGGATTCCTTTCCGGTGCACTTTCAGAAGCACCCGGGTGTTTTCTTCTCCTTTTAATTTACTCGTAATAGAATCTTCGTTGATATTTGAATTGAAAAGGGCTTCTCCATTGGCATAAAGAATTCTGTCTCCTCCCTTAATACCAGCTTTCTCACTGGGCCCTCCTTCAATAGTCTGAATAACTGCAATAGTGTCGTTAATATTTCTGAAACTCACACCAATGCCCACAAAGTCGCCCTTCATACTTGCGCTTAGGTCTACATATTCCTCTTGTGGAATGTAAACCGAATGCGGATCTAAATCTGTGAGAATTTCATTTACCGTAACATCTACAATACTGTCAATATTTACATCGTCTACGTATTCGTATTCAATGTAGTCTATAAGCCGCGCCAGCTTCTCTTTTTTCTTGTTGGTCTTGAGAAATGTCCCCGAGTTGTAACTGGTAAAATCCAGAGCGGCACCCAGGAGTACCCCAAGGGCACAGGCAAACCCCAGTAGTAGTGGCAGGTATTTTTTATTGCTGTTTTTCAACCGTCAAGTTCTGTTATTTGTTCTATTTCAACCCCGGCTTTCTTCAAAAAATCAAGGCCCGAATTGTCTTTGTAGTCTATGTTGTAAACCAAACGGGTAATGCCCGACTGGTGTATAAGTTTACTGCATTCTTTGCAGGGAGACATAGTGATATACAACGTGGCCCCTTTGCAGGACTGGGTGCTGGCGGCAACTTTGAGAATCGCGTTGGCTTCGGCATGCAATACGTACCATTTGGTATATCCTTCTTCATTCTCACACGGATTTTCAAAACCGGTAGGGGTGCCGTTGTATCCGTCAGAAATTATCATTCTGTCCTTCACAATAAGTGCGCCAACCTGTCTGCGGTTACAGTGAGAAAGTTTACCCCATTCCCGGGCGATCCTTAAATAGGCCCTGTCAAACTTAAGCTGCTTTGTTTTTTGCATAGTAGTAAAATACGCCTGCAATATAGGAAGCTTTTTAAGTTGCTAAAACTTTGGGCTTTACTAATTTACTGCATGGCAAAATTAATCTAATAGAGAGAAGTTATGTTTTAAAGTGCCAGGTAATTTTCTTTAAGAATAGGTAAAATTATTCCTATTACGATTGCCGACACTACCAAAATCCAGTCGCGTCTGGTTATCTGCAAAACATTCTGGAAGAGGAAGCTCAAAAGCAGCACACCTAATACTACAATGATTTGCGCGGCTTCAATGCCCAGTGCAAATTCCAGCAAGGGAAGAAAAACACTGTCTGTGCCCGAGGCAATCATTTTAAAATAAGAAGAAAATCCAAGGCCGTGAATTATTCCAAAGAAAGCCGTACTAAAGTAAAGCAGGCCAACATTGTTCTTGTTCTCTTTCTTTTTTGCATTGATCATATTAAAAATTGCTGTGGCGAGGATAGTTACCGGAATAAGGAATTCTACCCAGGTGGTGTTCACAAGAACAATTTTGTACACCGCCAGGAAGAGAGAAAGCATGTGGCCGACAGTAAAAATGGTGACCAGCCAAAAGACTTTTTTCCAGGTGAGGAATGAGAAGGAGGCGACCAGAACAATGAGAAAAAGGATATGATCATAAGCATTCCAGTCCAGAACATGTTCCAGGCCTAACTGAAAATATAACCAGAATTGAGACATAGGATAAAGATTAGCTCCGAAAATACAATTTCTGTCCAAAATGGGCAACGGCAGGGGATTAATAGAAGTGAGATGAAATAAAAAAAGCCCATCCTGAGATGAGCTTTTGTACCTTGGGTGGGAATCGGATTATGATAATAAAGAAAAACTAAACTAAAAAAGCTTAGTAAGAAGGGTTTAGAGTCTTTTTATTAATCAACTTTTTTTCCTAACTGGGGTTTTGCCAGTTTATCTGATTCCGCTAAATCAAAGCTTATTAGGGGATATCAAGTGCCTCCTGATTTGTGTTCTTTTGATTCTGATAATAAAAGTTTTCCCGCACTATTACATTTTTCATTGGTATCATATCTCTAATTTCTTTTATACCAATTTTTTCAAATTCCGAATTTGTCATATTAATGGCTTCAGCTTCATGTAAAAGTTTATTGTATCGTTTTATTGATATTTCAAATGCTGAACCATGTAAAATCTGATAAAACTTTCGATAAGTGTTCCTCTGGTCATCTTCGTATAACACATCCAGAAGTTGATAATGGGATAAGATAAGCCCCTGATGAGAACTTTGTTTGGAAAGTAAAGAATTTTTTTTTTGAACAGCTTTCCAGGCTTTCTTGTTTACGGCAACAGTGGCAATTTTTCCAGAAATATTAGAGGTTGCATTGGTGTTGTTATAAAAATCATTAAAATAAATAAAGAGACTTGGATCCTCTCCAGTGGGAGTAGAATACTTTATATTCTTAAAAACAATAACTGAAACTGGAAGTACTCTAATATTGAAAGCAGGTGGACCAACATTATAGATATTCACTACAGGTCCACTTTTTTCCATTTCCAACTTTGTGTTTATCACTGGACGTTTTTCTATCTCGTATAGCTCCAATTGACGCTCACTTGTTTGCCAGCTGAGGTAGGAGACATAAATAGAGGCACCACCTAGGAAAAGTGAGGCAAGACCTAGAAAAGAATAGGAAAATATTTCAAAGTATATCTTGTTTTTAATTAAATATTCTCTATTGAACCATTTTCTCATGTTGCCAATAAGTGTTGCTATTTTATTATTCAAAAACAAAACCCCTGTAGCTAAAAAGCTTAACAGGGGTTTCCATCTTTGTACCTTGGGTGGGAATCGAACCCACACTTCCGAAGAAACTGGATTTTGAATCCAGCGCGTCTACCAATTCCGCCACCAAGGCAAACGGGAGGCAAAAGTAATAATTTTTGGTTTAAGCAAATAGATTTCTGGTAAAAAAGTTGCAGGCAAAAAACTGTATTGGTGAAAATTGAACAGCCAGGTACTCTAAAATGCCATTTTGGGAGCAGGTTTTTTAGTTTTTCAGAAAGAATTCGCGAGAACAACCGCGAAAATATGCTTTTAAAATTGTGACCAAGGAATTTTTTTTGAAAATAATACGCAACCTTTTAGAAAATGAAGGTCATAAGGGTAAATAACAATTAAAAACACAAAACATGAAAAAATTTCTTTTCTTATTCATTGCAGCTTTATCGTTAACCGCTTGTGAAATTGATGACGACGGTCCCGGAACTGTACAGGTTATTGCTGAAGTAGTTGACACCACGCTTCCCGAGTCTTTTGAAGAAGGCAAACTCTATGATTTCAAGATAACCTATCTACTTCCAGATGCCTGCCATACAGGAATTGGTGTTCAGGCAATGAGAGAAGGGAGCGGAGAAGTTGAAAGAAGGAAAATTTACGTGGCAGGTGTGGCCTCGCGCCCTGCAAATCAAACAACCTGTAACCTCGAAGATGATGATCTTGAAGTAGAAGGGTCTTTTTCCATGAGAATTGAAGGTGATGAACCTTATACTTTTTATCTTTGGACAGGGGTTGATGTAGACGGCAAAAGCGTCTATAATGAGGTAGTTGTGCCTGTTGGCGAAGAAGAGCCTACCACTCCCGAGGAATAAATTTGAGCATTAAAGAACCAACATAAATCTCCTGTGGGTCTAAAGGAACTAGTTCGGCTTTGTAAACAACAGGATAGAAAGGCGCAGGAGGAGCTTTACCGTACATACTCGGAACAGCTCTTCGTGCTCTGCCTTAAATATTCCGGGAATTACGAGCAGGCAAAAGACCTGCTGCAGGATTGCTTTGTGAAAATTTTTCAGAAAATTGACCAGTTTAGCGGAAGAGGCAGTTTTGAAGGCTGGATGACGCGACTGGTCATTAACACCGCCATCAAAAAGAGCAAAAAGAACGGGTTTCACCTTAGTATTACAGGCGAAATTTTTGAAGAAGTTGAAGAAGATCTTGATGACCAGAACCTGTCACTGGATTTCCTGATCAAAATAATCCAGGAACTGCCCGAAGCATACCGGCTCGTCTTTAACCTTTATGTCATGGAAGAATATTCTCACAAGGAGATCGCTAAAATGTTGGGGATTTCTGAAGGGACTTCAAAATCCAACCTCGCGCGTGCCCGCTACAAATTGAGAGAGCGTATTAAGCGCCACAACCGGATGAATTTCCTTAAATCAATATGAAAATGGAAAAGGACATCGACAAAATTTACCGGCGTCGCTTTGAGGGGGCAAAAATGCCTCCGCCCCAAGATTCCTGGGAAAATATTCTATCACAGCTCCCGCCAAAAAAGGCAAAAAGAAGGCTGCTTCCTATTTGGGTGCAGCTTGGCGGAGTGGCAGCCGCGGTAGCACTCCTTCTTACGCTTTCTTCAAAAAGTTCCTTTTTTCCTGAAAAAGAAAAAGGCGTGCAGGTTGTTTTTGAGTCCGGAGAATTCAATTTTGAGCCTGAAGATGCTTCAGTAAAATTTCAGGAGGTCATGAAGGAATCTCAAATCCTGTTGCAGGCCTTGATCTTACAGCATGAGCTTCAGGAGAAACAACAAATTGCTGTTGAAGTAAAACCTGAAGTTAAAGCTGAATCGCACAAAAATACTTCAGGGAACCATACAATTGTCAGTAGAAAGTTGCAGGTTACAGAAGAGGCCGGTGTAGCTGAAGTTTTAGAAAATAAAGAAGTTCCTGAGGAGAAAACTTCCGAAGAAATCCCGGGTTCGGGCGCTTCAAAAGAAATTGCTGCGGCGTTGAGCCTGTCTAAAGAGGAAGAGCCTGAAATACCTTCCAAAAATGACAATTTTCAGCAGAAATTTAAACTGAGTACAAGGGTGGCGCCTGTGTATTTTAATAACTTCGGAAACGGGAACGTTGTGAACAAAGGCTTTTCAGAAAAAGAAGCTGCGGGGGAAGTGACCTTTTCTTACGGGGTAAGTGTGGCTTATGCGGTTTCTGAAAATATCAACATTAGGGGCGGCATTAACAAGGTGAGCCTTGAGTACAATACCCGGCAGGTTTCTTTCAATGAGGTCGCCAAAATTTCATCTTATGGCTTGAAAATGATGAATGCCACTACGCTTGCTTCACCTTCATACGGCACGCTGCATCAAAAAATGGGCTTTTTGGAGGTTCCTCTTGAGCTTGAGTATTTAGTGCTTGATGACCAGTTTTCACTGGGAATTATAGGCGGCGCAAGTGTGCTTTTTCTTGAAGAAAATGACCTTTTACTGGCACTTCCGGGCGAAGAGGCCGATCTTGGAGGGGCAAACCGAATGAATAAACTCAGCTATACCACAAATTTAGGCCTGGGATTAGGGTATAACCTGTCTAAGCAGCTGCAACTTAGCGTAGAGCCTGTAGTTAAATTTCAAATGAACACCTTTAAAGACAGTGGCGGGCAAAAACCTTACTTTTTAGGATTGTATTCCGGTTTCAATTATAGATTCTAATCGGTTTGATAGGTGTCTGCTCAAAAACTTCCCTTCAAAAATGCCATTTTTGAAGGGAAGTTTTTTTAAATCTTTCCCTGGCTAAAGCCTTGTTCAATATTTTTCAAAAAGTAAATTTGCTGGTTCTCACCCACGAATTAATTTCTAAATTTGCAAGGCAACAACAAACAACACAACATGCCTGAAGTTTCTACCGCAGTAAAAATCTTTTCCTGTAATCAAAGCCGTGATTTGGCTGAGAAAATAGCCGAATCCTACGGCTCTAAATTGGGGAATGTTATCACTTCAACTTACAGTGATGGCGAATTTCAACCTTCTTTTGAAGAATCTGTAAGAGGATCAAGAGTTTTTATTATCGGGTCTACTCACCCGGGATCTGATCACCTTATGGAGCTTTTACTTATGCTAGATGCTGCCAAAAGAGCATCTGCAAGGCATATTACAGCAGTTATTCCTTATTACGGCTGGGCCAGGCAGGATAGAAAAGATAAGCCGCGGGTGCCTATTGCGGCAAAACTTATTGCCAAAATGCTGGAAACTGCAGGAGCTACCCGAATTATCACCATGGATCTTCATGCCGATCAAATTCAGGGATTTTTTGAAAAACCTGTAGATCATCTGTTCGCATCTACCGTGTTTTTGCCTTACCTGCGAAGCCTTAACCTTGACAATCTTACTATTGCCTCACCCGATATGGGAGGCTCCAAGAGAGCTTATGCCTATTCCAAGACCATGGAGAGCGATGTAGTGATTTGTTACAAACAAAGGGTAAAAGCCAATGTTATTTCCCACATGGAATTGATTGGAAATGTTGAAGGGCGTAATGTGGTACTCGTAGATGATATGGTAGATACCGCAGGTACATTGAGCAAAGCGGCCGATTTAATGATGGAAAGAGGGGCGCTGAGTGTAAGAGCTATTTGTACACATCCTGTACTTTCTGGAGAAGCCTATGAACGCATTGAGAATTCGAAACTGCTCGAACTCATTGTTACTGATTCAATTCCGCTAAAGAAAAAAAGCGATAAGATACGTGTAGTTACCTGTGCCGATTTGTTTGCAGATGTAATGAATCGTGTACACAACAACAGGTCCATCAGTTCAAAATTCATTATGTAAGCGGAAGTTAGATTTTAGAAGGTAGAAGTGCGAACGTTTTTTTGGAGGTTCAAAAGTCTTGACTCTTGTCTTAACTCCCAACTCCCAACTTCTGTCTATTGACATCCGGCTTTTGCTGCCAAAAATCTGTCGCTATAAATTATTAGGACCTAAGCTTTTATTAGCTGAAAAAAAAGATTTACTTTTGCAGCCTAAAATTTTTAACAATGAAATCAATTACGATCAACGGATCTAAAAGAGAAAGCGTAGGCAAGAAAGCTACAAAAGCCTTACGTAATGCTGGACAGGTTCCTTGCGTATTATACGGGGGAGACGAGCCATTACATTTTTCAGCAGAAGAGATTGCCTTTAAAGACCTGGTTTACACCCCAGATGTTCACACTGTAGAGATTAAGCTAAAGGGAGGTGATGTATTTAATGCTGTATTGCAGGATATCCAGTTTCACCCAGTAACCGATGCAATTTTGCATATCGATTTCTACCAGATCTTTGAAGACAAAGAAATTACTATGGAAATTCCTGTACATGCTACAGGTGTTGCACGTGGTGTGAAGAATGGTGGGGTGTTGAGATTTAACCTTCGCCGCATGAGAGTAAAAGGTCTTCCAGGAAATCTTCCAGATTTTATCGAAGCCGATATTACTTCACTTAAAATTGGTAACAAATTATATGTTACTGCTTTACAAAGTGATGAGTTCAAGATCATGCACCCAGATAACACAGTAGTTTGCCAGGTTAGAACTTCTCGTAATGTCATCGCAGATACCGATGATGAAGAAGAAGAAACTGCAGCAGATGAAGTGCCTGCAACCGAAGTTAACGAAACTGAATAAGCTTCAGGATTTCTTATCCAAATATAAGAGGCTGTCTGAAAAGGCAGCCTTTTTTTGTATAAAAAGTTATAGCTGCTTATTTTTAGGTTATGAGCAGAAAAGTAGTTTTTAAGACTTATCATCAAAATCAGTTAAGTCTTATTCCCCC
>Ga0098067_1000105_pt1 | contig 33255 bp, 29 predicted proteins | sample 26_taG_FD_92578 | JGI IMG/M metagenome (GOLD analysis project Ga0098067, IMG submission 92578) | Marine viral communities from Cariaco Basin, Caribbean Sea - 26_WHOI_OMZ | ecosystem: Environmental > Aquatic > Marine > Oceanic | place: Caribbean Sea: Cariaco Basin | collected 2014-11-09
ACCCTTAGAGATTGAGCAACACAGACATTTAATAAATTCAACTTAAGTAAAAAGGCAGTTCTGAATGACCAAACATAACCCGTATAATTTTTTACCTTTGCAGCCAACAGGTAGAAACGAGACTAATACTGCTAATACCTATGCTCCTGAAGATATGATTAAAATATACGAGCAGCAGTTTCTCATTCAAGTGCCAGAAGAAGAGCTAACCGAGTTTTTGCCAGCGTTAAAAGCATTCTATGATATCGATAACCATACCTTAGATGTCAGTGCTATTATTTTTGATGCAATCGCAGACTCTGCTATCATTTATAATCATAAAATCAAAGTCGGCGACTATCAGATATTAGGTGAGTTGATAGAAGAGGCGATTGAATATGATGAAGACAACAAAAGTGATGAAAGCGCTGAGAGTGAAGAGATTCAAGCCTATACATTAGAGTGCCAACGTACATTTTTCATCAATGATGTAGAAATACCTTATCATTTCAACCTATTCATTTATGGCGATGGTTATTCTACTCTGACCAAAAAGGAAACTGTACTAGAAAAAATGTATTGGTTTGTCAGAGGTAGGTTTGAAGAGGATTTGCTAGATGACGCTGAAGATAACGACAGCTTAGAATCTATTAATGCGCAACTAGCCAGTTTAGACATTAGTGAAATGGATCTGACGACTGTAGATGAGATAATCAACTATGTAGAAGGCAGTATTATTGACGATCCAATGGTGGACGAGCTTAATAAACTGTTAGATGATGCTGAGTAGCATGGAAGATAAGCTATTAGAAAGAGTTACTGCTTTTATAACGAGTACTGAGGATTTTTAAGTATCTAATGTACTATATCTCTGGGTCTGCTGCTGTCAGAGAAGGATAAAGAAATTGTTAGTTTCTATGTCGAAAACTTAAATGATTGAAAAATATAGCAGTAGTTTCTTGGATTTTATCTAAGAGCTTGAGATTCTTATTATCCAGTTAAGCCTAATTGAATAAGTAATAATAAAAAATATTATAAGAATTAGAATGTAAGTGTTAATACTTTAACTCTAATTGTAAATAGAGTATAGGATACGTATAATTATGCTAGAATATGTTTTTTCAAAAAAGCGGGCTTCTTTTTGCATAAAGCTTTATACAAAAAGAAGCCCGCTTTTTTGCATAACGATTATTTTTAATAGCTACTGTTTATTATGATATGTTGCTATGATTCGAAAGGTTTATATTATGCGACAGTCTCTTAAATTATTGAGTGCCTCAAGTTTGTTACTTATGGTACTGGGGTCTACTGGGTGTGCTACTGCAAGCATTAATTCTGGCCTACAAGCAGGAGATTTACCACCCAGTGGTTCTTTTACTGCAGAGAACGGTATTGATTTCAATGTACTGCCGCTGACGCTTACGACATTACCGCCTAAGCAAGTCACCCGCTCACAAATTAGTAGCAACCTATCTACTCTAGTACGATCCTCTAATAGGATAAATTATCGTATTGCGCCATCTGACGTATTGAGTATCATTTTGGTAGACTATCCTGACATTAATGCTGCAGGAGCATCTGGTTATCCCGTTGATCAGCAGGGATTCATACAGTTTCCGTTGATAGGTCGTATACAAGCGAGTGGTTTAAGTGTGCCACAGTTCACTGCAAATTTGAGTTCGCGATTACAGCGTTATCTAAAGTATGCAGATCCGCAAGTGAAAGTTGCTGAATATCGAGGCAATAAGTTTTTTATCGATGGTGAAGTCAATAAACCTGGACAATTCAATATTGCTGATGAACCTGTATCATTATATAGTGCAATATCTATGGCTGGTGGTACGACGAGAGAAGGTAACTCAAACAGTATCGTGTTGAGAAGAAATGGTACTGATTATCGAATGGGATTACAGTCTTTGCAGCAGGCGGGATTATCAGCTAATCAAATTTATGTTCAGGATGGTGATTCTATTCGTGTCAGTAGTGAAGATATCAATAAAGTATATGTCTTGGGAGAGTTTGGCAAAGTTGCACCTGTGCCTATCGTTGACAAAGGATTGAGCTTAGCGCAGGTAATTGGAGAGTCAGCTGGACTGAACTCTAATACAGCTAATGCGGCTAAAATCTACGTAGTACGCGATCAGCCTGAACATCAGCGTACAAATATATATTATGTAGATATGCAAGCGCTTACCAGCTTCCCACTGACTAGCCGGTTTGAGATGTTGCCTAATGATATCGTGTATGTCGACCCAACAGGTCTGACGCGCTGGAACCGTGTACTGAGTTCTCTGTTACCATCAACCTCAGCAGTCAGAAATTTCTCAACTTTGTAGGAAGCGATCAGTATGGCGTTTGATAATATTTTGGTTGTTTGTGTCGGTAATATTTGTCGTAGTCCCATGGCTGAAGCACTGTTAAAACAACGTTACCCTCATAAAAATATTGACTCTGCAGGTGTTGGCGCTTTAGTTGGCCATCCTGCAGACCCAGCAGCATTAAAGATCATGACTAAGCATCAGATTGATATCACTAACCATGTGGCAAAACAGATCGATGAGAGTTTGGCCAAACAGGCTGATCTTATATTTACTATGTCAGATGGTCAGACTAAATGGATTGAAGAGCAATGGCCATTTTGTCGTGGAAAGACATTTAAGCTTGGTCATTGGATGAATAAAGACATTGCTGATCCTTATAAACACGATATGAGTGCTTTCAAAGATGCATATCAAGATATAGTTGATGGTCTTGAACAATGGGCAGATAAAGTTAGCTAAATAGCTACTATTAAATACAACCTTTAAACGAATAAACTTAAGTGATGAACATACCGTTATGAATACAGATTCCAGAAACTTATCAAAGCCCTCTTCTAAACAAGAGGATGACGATATTGATTTAATGGCGCTGCTGTTTGTCATTTTACGCGGTTGGAAAATTATCGTATTTTTTGCAGTATTGGGTTTAGTAATTGGTATCTTATATAGCAGATATATCAACCCTACTTTTAAGTCAGACGCTTTAATACAGATCGAGCAAAACTCTCAAGGTATTTCAGCACTAGGTAGCGATGTTTCAGATTTAATTGGATCAGAAGCGAGTAAAGCGCAGACAGAGGCGGAATTGATAAGGTCACGGATGATATTAGAACCCGTTGTCAACTTATTACATCTTCGCATTCGGCTTTCTGACCCTACGATCGGGTATTTAGATCGAATAAAAAGCAACGTTACGAGCACCCAAATAAACACTCCTGAAGGAGTCGCAATTGAAACCGAAAATGGACAAGCTTATATCAGTCAATTTAATGTATCGCAAGCTTACCTAGATAAATCATTTACATTAACGAGATCTGCTACAGGTTTTATATTAAGTAATGGTTTCGATGAGTTCAAGGGTCAGTTTAATCAACCACATCAATTCAGCGGCTCAAATGGTCAGATTCAGATTACGGTTGCAGATCTTCCTGTTAATGCCCACCCTATTAGTATCACGAAGCAATCATTACAAAATACCACCAACGCCATCAATAGTGCCCTTACTGTCACAGAAAAAGGTCAGCAGACAGGTATTATCCAGTTGTCAATGACCGGTTTACGTCAGCAGCAAGTAACTTTAGTATTAAGACATATTGTTTTATCTTATATCGATCAGAACCAATCTCGTGGCTCTCAAGAAACCACAAAAACGATTCAGTTTATGGAAACTCAGATTCCAACACTAAAAAAGAAATTAGAGGATTCTGAAAGGACTTTCAATAAATTTCGCGAAAAGTCTGGAACTATCGATGTTGGTCAAGAAGCGGGTATATTATTAACTGAAAACTCGCAAATTGACGCACAGCTTAATGAGTTAAAGCTTAAAAAAGCGGATCTCACGACTTATTATACCGAAGATCATCCATTGGTGATCCAAATCAATGAGCAGCTTGCGGTGCTTAATGCTAGAAAAAATGAGATAGACAATACTATTGCCGGTCTACCTGAAGTACAACGAGAGTTTTTACAATTATCCGAAGATACAGCTATCAATAGAGAAATCTATCTCACTTTGCTAAAAAACTATGAGCAATTAAAAATAGTAAAAGCGGGTCAGATTGGTTTTGCACGTATTATTGATTTGCCTATTAGTACCTATAAAGCTATTGCGCCCAAAAAGCTACAAATCATTGTGTTGGCCCTATTATTAGGCGCTATGCTGGGCACAATGCTTGTACTGCTAAAAAACCTACTACGCAATGTGGTGAAAGACCCTGAACGTATAGAGACGAAGACAGGTGTGCCAGTGATTGCCACAATACCGCGCTCTCCCTTGCTATGGAGAATTGGTAAAAGCAAGCAAGGAAATATGCGTTTGTTGGCACATGTAGATCATAGTAGTTTGAGCTATGAAGCTATTAAAAGCCTTAGAACCAGTCTAATATTTTCGATGCCAAATCAATCGAAAAATTCAACCGTATTTGAAGTAATGAATGGCAGCAATCGTGAGTCTGTTCGCCCAGCAGGCAAGGTCATCCTGATTGCTGGTGAAAGCCCAGGTGTTGGTAAGTCGTTTATTAGTGCCAATTTATCAGAGGTTTTTGCTCAGCTAAATAAAAAAGTACTGGTGATAGATGGAGATATGCGCTTAGGTGAGCTACATAAGATGTTCAATTTGAGTCAAGATAATGGGTTGGCTGACTATCTGATCGAAGGTCGTGGTCGCCTAGGCAAAGTTGATACTGCCTCAATAGCGCAGTCTGCTAGCGAATTAAATATCAAGAACTTCATTCACCCAACAGGTGTGGATGACATCGATTTTATACCTCGTGGCCGGCACCCTCACAATCCAGCCTCACTACTAATGAGTGATAGATTCACTCAACTGATGACAACGCTGAAAACTCACTATGATTACATCGTTATCGACTCACCACCAGTACTTGCAGCCTCAGACGCAGTTATATTAGCGCAGAGTGCAGACAAAGTACTGATGGTGGCACGCTATGATAAATCGATAGAAGGGCAGGTCACATATGCTGTTAAACAGATGCATAAAGCCAATATGCAGGTAGATGGCATTATTCTCAATGATGTACAAAGAGGTCTGATGGACAAATATAGTTATCATTATAATTATGCGTATGGCGACACTAAATAGCTGATAGATAGTAGCACCTAGTGGGTAATCTATAGGTAAGTATCAATGAGTAGTAAGCATTCAATCAAAGCTTACCTTTGATTATGTTCATAGTTAAATAGTTGGTAATTATGTCGATACAATCAGACTTAAAAGATAGCGCTCCCCCTTTCTCTAGCCAGAAGTATATTAAGACTAGAAATCGTTGGCTACGTAGTCATGCGCAATGGTTACTATCCCTGCCACGTAGTATCAAGCGTAGTATATTGATCAGTGCTGACTTATTGATGTCTATGCTTTGTTTATTTTTAGCAGTGGCATTACGATACGGTTATATCGCCAATCATATTAGCCCCGTAGCGCTACTCTTATATGCAATGATTCCTGTTGTAGGCTTATATGCGATAGGTTTTTATAAGGGGGTATCGCGAGTCTTTTTCGACACGGTGATGCGCCATGTATTGCAGTTGTTTGTATTCATTATTTTGGCCTATCAGCTCATTATTTTCTCTGATTGGTTGCCGTCAATACCACGTTCAACGCCTATTATTTATCTATTCTTACTGTTTATTTGGTTGTGGAGTAGCCGACTCACTATCAAAGAGCTTTTGGCAAGCTGGCAGGGTAAGCTTCACAGACGTGATAAGCGCTATGGTACTTATGAGAATGTCATCATTTATGGTGCAGGTTCTGCTGGTAAAGAGTTATTTGAGGCGCTACAGCATTCGCATAAGTATTGCATCGTGGGTTTTATTGATGATAACACCCAGCTTAGTGGCGCTTATTTTGGTGGTAAGAGGATATACCACGCCAATGAGCTGATTGAAGTAGTAGAAAACTTAGATGTGGCGCAGGTATTTTTGGCACTACCGTCTGTTGGTCTCACGAAGCATCGCATGATCATTAATAAACTGGCCAATGTACCAGTGAAAATCAAGCAACTACCAAGCTTGCATGAAATTGCCGATGAAAAGGTGACGGTTAGTACCATGCGTCCGGTAGATATTCTTGATGTGCTAAACCGACAAACAGTTAAACCAAACCAGCACTTATTACAGCAGAATATAACTGATAAATGTGTATTGGTGACTGGTGCTGGCGGCTCTATCGGTAGTGAGCTATGCCGTCAAATCATCAAAAACAAACCAAGCTGCCTAGTACTATACGAGTTATCAGAGTTCGCTTTATATAGCATTCACCAAGAGCTGATTGCCAAAATTGAGAGCAAAGAGCGTTATGCAGGTATCAAAGTCGTTGCCATTATCGGTAATGTAACCAATGAAGCCAACCTGATACGAGTACTCAAGGATCATAGTATCCAAACGGTTTATCATGCTGCAGCGTATAAGCATGTGCCTATCGTTGAGCACAATCCATTTGAGGGTGTTATCAATAATACTAAAGGCACTTATCACTGTGCTCGGGCAGCCATCGAAGCGCAGGTTGAGACCTTTGTACTGATTTCTACTGACAAGGCGGTAAGACCGACCAATGTGATGGGTGCCTCTAAACGCTTAGCAGAGCTGGTATGTCAAGGGCTGAGCCAATCGATAGAGCAGAATACTGAGCAAAAATCTGCCCAGATAATGGGTGGTAAGACACGTATAAGTATGGTGCGCTTCGGTAATGTGCTTGGTTCATCTGGATCGGTTGTACCGCTATTTACCAAACAAATAGAGCAAGGTCATGCTATTACCGTGACTCACCCAGACGTCACTCGCTACTTTATGACAATACCAGAAGCAGCGAACTTGGTGATTCAGGCTGGAGCAATGGCAACGGGTGGTGAAGTGTTTGTCTTAAATATGGGCGCACCAGTAAAAATAGTGGATCTAGCCCATCGAATGATACGCCTAAGTGGCTATGAGCCTAAAGACAGTAGCAATCCAGATGGAGATATAGAGGTCATATTCACAGGTCTTAGACCAGGTGAAAAACTGTATGAAGAGCTGATCATTGGTGAAGATAACGTACAAAAAACCTCTCATCCCCTTATCATGCAGGCGTTCGAAGACAGTTTTCCGTTAAGCGAGATTGAAATAGTGTTGTCTGAACTTATTAACAAAGCACAATATCATGATGTCAGTTGGCTAAAGCAACAGTTTAAGCATTTTGTAGTAGGTTATCAATCGGTTTCATAATCAGACATTTTAGTAAAACTCTTCGAAAACAGAATTAAATTTTTATAAGGTGCTTTCTATGATTCTATTAACGGGCGGGGCAGGTTACATAGGTTCCCATATGCTACTGAAATTACTAGAATCGAATCATAAAGTAGTTGTTTTAGATAATCTATTAAATAGTAGCTACGAGTCTATCAAGAGAGTCGAAGCTCTAAGTAATAAACAATGTATATTTGTTGAAGGTAATATAAGGGATAGTGAATGCCTGAATAGTATTTTTAATAAATATAATATCGACGCTGTCCTCCACTTTGCAGGTCTAAAAGCAGTAGGTGAAAGTACTGAAAAGCCATTGTTGTATTTTGATAATAATATTAGCGGAAGCTTACAGTTATTGATGTCTATGCAAAAATACAGCGTAAAGAAAATAGTATTCAGCTCTTCTGCTACTGTATATGGCGATCCAGACGAATTACCAATTTCTGAAGAATGCCCTATGTCTATGCCTACGAACCCTTACGGCTATACAAAAATGGCGGTAGAGCAAATGCTAATGCAGGTAGTAGAATCTGACCCTACCTGGTCAGTAGCTACGTTGAGGTATTTTAACCCAGTTGGCGCACATGATAGTGGCATGATAGGTGAAGATCCTAATGGTACTCCCAATAATCTTTTGCCCTATATCGCTCAGGTTGCAGTTGGTAAAAGAGATAAACTCTTTGTATATGGTAATGATTATGCTACCCATGATGGGACAGGTATACGCGATTATATACATGTTATGGACTTGGTTGAAGGACACTTAAGCGCATTAGATTATATAGTCAACAATCTAGGATACCATGTATGGAATCTAGGAACTGGTAGTGGTCATTCTGTTTTAGATATGGTGAAAGCATTTGAAAAAGCCAGTAATACTAACATCCCCTATCAAATTGTAGAGAAAAGAGCTGGTGATATTGCTAGTTGTTATGCTGATGCGACTAAAGCTCATCAACAATTAAATTGGTTTGCTCAAAGGTCTATTGAGGATATGATGGAAGATACTTGGCGATGGCAATCTCAAAACCCTGATGGTTATACTAATTAGTAATATCTATTGATTAATAGATAGTATACAGAGAACACTTATGCATCATATTAAAAATTTAAAAATAGCGGTGATTGGCCTTGGTTATGTTGGTTTGCCATTAGCGGTTGAGTTCGGTAAACAGCATTTAGTCGTGGGTTTTGATATCAATGCTGAACGTATCGAAGCGCTGAATAACGGTATTGATCATACTCTAGAAGTGAGCAACGAAGAGCTAGCGCAGGCCAAAAAATTGGCGTACAGCTCACATATCAACGAGCTAAAGGAGTGCAACTTTTTTATTGTCACTGTGCCTACTCCTATCGATGCTTATAAGCAGCCTGATCTAACGCCATTGATCAAAGCATCAGAAGCTATTGGTAGCTTACTAAAGCAAAATGATATCGTGGTTTATGAGTCAACAGTATATCCAGGTGCAACAGAGGAAATTTGTATTCCGGTATTAGAAAAGGTTTCTGGGCTAGTATTTAATACAGACTTTTATGCTGGTTATAGCCCAGAGCGTATCAATCCGGGCGACAAAGAACACCGCGTAACCAATATTTTAAAAGTAACGGCTGGCTCGACCCCTGAGATTGCTAATTTCATCGATGAGGTATACAACCTAATCATCACGGCAGGCACACACAAAGCGCCAAGTATTAAGGTAGCAGAAGCGGCAAAGGTAATTGAAAACACGCAACGCGATGTCAATATCGCGCTTATCAACGAGCTAGCGGTCATCTTTAACAAGATGAATATTGATACCGAAGCAGTGCTAGAAGCAGCGGGAACTAAATGGAACTTTTTGCCATTTCGTCCTGGTTTGGTAGGTGGTCACTGTATTGGTGTCGATCCTTATTATCTTACGCATAAAGCACAGGCAATTGGCTATAACCCAGAGATTATACTGGCTGGTCGTCGTCTGAATGACAGTATGGGTGAGTATGTAGTAACACAATTGGTCAAAACTATGATTAAGAAGCGTATTCAGGTAGAAGGAGCGCGCGTATTGATTTTGGGTTTAAGTTTTAAAGAAAACTGCCCTGATGTGCGTAATACCAAAGTCATCGATATCGTACATGAACTAGAAGAATATAATATCGAGGTCGATGTATATGATCCGTGGATAGACCGTGCCGAAGCTGAGCGCGAATATCATATTATACCTATTGAGCAACCTTTAGCCGCCAGCTATGACAGTATTATTTTGGCAGTGGCGCATAGTGATTTTGTGGATATGGGCGTAGCGCATATAAGGAGCTTAGGTAAACCTAATCATGTGCTCTATGATCTGAAGTATGTGTTTACTAAAGAAGACACTGATATTCGTCTATAACCTTGCAATGCTATACAAGAAAATCATAAGCAAACAAAATAAGAGAAACCTATATGTCAGCAGTAGCTTACCAAAAGATAAAAGAGTCATTGGTGCAAAATCCTAAAACGTGGCTAATTACAGGAGTCGCAGGATTCATCGGCTCTAATTTACTAGAAACTTTATTGTTACTTAATCAAAAAGTTGTGGGCTTAGATAACCTTGCCACAGGCTTTCAGCATAACCTAGATGAAGTACAAACATTAGTGAGTGCCGAGCAATGGCAAGGCTTTACCTTTATACAAGGTGATATCCGCAATTTGGTAGACTGCCAAACGTCTTGCACGGGCGTAGATTATGTGTTGCATCAAGCTGCATTAGGCTCTGTACCGCGCTCTATAGCTGATCCTATCGCGACCAATGAGATCAATATCTCAGGGTTTCTAAATATACTGACGGCTGCCCGTGATGCTAACGTATCTAGCTTTACCTATGCGGCTAGTAGCTCTACCTATGGTGACCATCCTGCACTGCCAAAAGTGGAGGATGCTATTGGCAATCCATTATCGCCTTATGCAGTGACTAAATACGTCAATGAGCTGTATGCGGATGTATTCTCACGTACTTATAGCTTTAATACGATTGGTCTGCGGTATTTCAATATCTTTGGTAAGCGTCAAACACCAGATGGCGCGTATGCAGCGGTGATTCCGAAGTGGACAGCGGCAATGATCTCAGGTGATGAGGTATTCATTAATGGCGATGGTGACACCAGCCGAGACTTTAACTTCATCGAAAATGCGGTACAGGCCAATATATTGGCAGCGACAGCTAATAGTGATGCTAAGAACCAAGTATACAATGTGGCGGTTGGCGGTCGTACCACGCTTAAGACGCTATTTGATGCATTACGAAAGAGCTTAAGCAAAAACGGTATTAGTTATAGCCAAGCACCTGTGTATCGAGACTTCCGTGCTGGTGATGTGCGTCATAGCCAAGCAGATATCAGTAAGATTCAGAACGCGCTAGGTTATGCGCCGCAGTTTGATATTGTTCAGGGTATTGAAAAAGCGATGCCTTGGTATGTTGAGTGTTTAGCCTAAAATAATAAGTAGATTTTTTATGTTTAATATGATTAGGCAGCTTTTCTCATTACTATCAGATCGCCAAGTAAAACAATTCTATATGCTACAGGTTTTGGTAGTTACCATGGCCTTTACTGAGTTATTGGGAATAGCTTCTATAGCACCTTTTATGGCTTTGGTTGGCGATATTAGCATAATAGAAAGAAACGGATTCCTGGCTGAGTTATATCGAATGTCCGGTATAACAGACCCTATGGATTTTGTGTTTTACACAGGACTAGCAGTTCTTGTTGCTATAGCATTTTCCACTCTAGTATCTATGTATACAGTTTGGAAGCTATCACTTTATAGTGCAAAGATAGGTACTGAAATTGCTGACCGTCTCTATACTTATTACATGCAACAAGATTGGCAGTTTCATGCTAATGGCAGTAGCGCACAGCTCATCAAGCAAGTATCCACTGAAGCTAATAGAATAACGGGTGGAATTGTACAACCGTTGATGCATATGAATGCAAAAATAGTATTAACTATTGTTATATCTGTCAGTATTATAATTTACAACCCACTTACAGCAATTGTAGGTTTAATGATATTTTTATTAGCCTACCTTTTACTTTATAAGCTTGTTCGCAAAAAGCTAGTGTCTAATGGTCAGAAGTTATCAAGCATCTCTACTGAACGTTTTAGGTTAATGAATGAAGGGTTTGGTGGAATAAAAGATGTACTACTACTTAATCGGAGTAATGATTTTGTAGAACGTTTTCAAAGCAGTGGCAAGGTATACGCTCGTTCTCAAGGGCTAAACACGGCTATTAGTCAAGTACCGCGCTATTTTATGGAGCTGATAGCTTTCGGTACTATGATTGGACTAGTTTTACTCCTAATTAAGCTACATGAGGGTAATCTAGGAGAAGTGCTACCAATTTTAGCAGTTTATGCTCTAGCAGCATTTAAATTACTCCCTGCTTTACAGCAAATCTACTCTGGCTTAGCACAAATTAAAGGGAGCACTGCTGCGTTCGATGCAGTTAAAGAGGATTTAAAAAAATCAATCCAAAGTGAAAGTGATAAATCTCTAGAGGCATTGCCAACTCACGTACAAATAAAAGAAAATATTATACTAAAAGATATCAAGTTTAATTATCCTAACAAAAAAATACCTGCTGTTGACGGCATAGACATGACTATTCCAGTTAATAGTGTAATCGGTTTAGTAGGTTCATCTGGTTCTGGTAAGTCTACTTTGATAGATATTTTACTGGGTCTATTGACGCCACAACAAGGTAATTTATATGTAGATAATATTCGTATTACTACAGAAAACAGACGTGATTGGCAAAATACATTAGGATTTGTACCACAAAGCATCTTTCTAAGTGAAGGGTCTATCGCTGAAAATGTTGCCTTTGGTATTCCACTCAAAGACATTAGCCTAGAACAAGTTGATAAAGCTTTAACGCTAGCAAATCTTACTGAGATGGTCGAGCAGCTTCCAGATGGTATCAACACTACAGTAGGTGAACGGGGTGTACAGCTTTCAGGCGGTCAACGACAGCGTATTGGTATAGCACGAGCACTCTATCACGAAGCAAATGTTCTAGTATTCGATGAAGCGACAAGCGCATTAGACGGCATAACTGAAAAGATAATTATGGATGCTATACATGAATTCAGTGGCAATAAAACGATCATTATGATTGCGCATCGTCTAAAGACTGTTGAGAAATGTGATATCATTTATTTCATGGAAAAAGGAAAAATAGTTGATTGTGGTACGTATCATCAACTATTAAAGAATAACTCAAAATTTAAAAAAATGGCGGAGCATGCTTAATATGAATACTTTATTACTTGATTGTACCCTTCGGGATGGTGGTTACTACAACTCTTGGGACTTTTCACCTGAGCTCATCAACGACTACCTTATTGCTATGGAGTCAGCAGGTATAAATATTGTAGAGCTAGGTCTAAGGTCACTGAACAACAAAGGTTTTAAAGGTGCTTGTGCTTTTACTACAGATGAGTTTTTGCGCACCTTACCCTTACCTAACAACCTAACCATTGGAGTAATGGTTAACGCCAGTGAGCTAGTAGGTGAAGTATCCCAAAAGACAGTATTAGTTCAATTATTCCCAGTACCAGCCAAAGAGTCACCGGTAGATTTAGTTCGTATTGCTTGTCATGTGCATGAGTTTGAAAAAGCATTACCTACGGTGACGTGGTTAAAAGCGCAAGGCTATAAAGTGGGTTTTAATTTAATGCAAGTAGCTGATTGTTCAGAGCAAGAAGTAAAAGAACTGGCGCGTTTAGCCTCTAACTATCCAATGGATGTTTTATACTTTGCTGATAGTATGGGCGGTATGAGTCCCAATCAAGCTGCACAAATTATTGGTTGGCTTCGTAGTGAGTGGTCAGGTGCTCTGGGTATCCATACCCATGATAATCAAGGTTTGGCATTATCAAATACTTTAAGAGCTATAAATGAGGGCGTTACTTGGGTAGATGCTACTGTAACTGGGATGGGCCGTGGGCCGGGTAATGCATTGACAGAACAGGTTGCTATAGAAGTAGCTGCTTATCGTAAGCAGCCGCTAAACTTGGTGCCTTTGATGACATTAATCCGTAAGTATTTTGGACCAATGAAAGAAGCGTATGGTTGGGGTAGTAACCCTTACTACTACCTCTCTGGCAAATATAATATTCATCCTAGTTATGTTCAAGAGATGCTAAGTGACTCCCGCTACGATGAAGAAGACTTACTAGCAGTAATTGAACATTTGCGTATCGAAGGCGGTAAGAAATTTAGCCTAAATGCCTTAGATGCGGCTCGTCACTTTTATCATGGAAAACCTCAAGGTAAATGGTCTCCTAAATCGATTTTCTCAAACCGTGATGTACTAATCTTGGGTACAGGAGAAGGTGTAGAAAAACATCGCTCTGCTCTAGAAAGCTACATACGCAAAGAAAATCCATTAGTCTTAGCTTTGAATACACAGAGTGCTATTGCACCTGATTTAATTGATTTACGTATTGCCTGCCATCCAGTACGTTTGTTAGCGGATTGCAAAGCTCATACAGAATTACCACAACCATTAATTACACCCTATTCTATGTTGCCTGCAGATGTGCAGCAAGCATTGGCAGGTAAAGAGGTTTTGGACTTTGGTTTAAATGTACAAGCTGATACTTTTGAGTTCAACGAAACTTACTGTACTGCACCTACATCGCTAGTTATTGCTTATGCATTAGCGATAGTTAATAGTGGGAAAGCTAACAAAATATATATGGCTGGTTTTGATGGTTATAGTGCGGATGATCCACGCAGTAAAGAAATGCAAAACTTGCTAGCCGTTTATCGAAATAAAAAAGATAGTCTTTCTTTATGTTCTATTACACCGACTAGATATAGTATTGAAACTAAATCAATATATGCAATCTAAGCTTATTAATATTTAGTCCAAACTTTTATTTTGAGGTCTAGAATGCGTAGTGTTGTCGTTATTCCAGCAAGGTTTAGTTCTAGCAGATTTCCAGGCAAGCCACTTGTGAAGTTACTAGGCAAGCCAATGATACTTTGGGTTGCAGAGCTGTCCTCTAAGGCAGTAGGTAGTGAAAATGTTTATATTGCTACTGAAGATCAACGTATTGTTGATATAGTTAGTGAAGCTGGCTATCAGTCTATTATGACCTCAGATAAAGCCTTGACTGGGACAGATAGACTAGCTGAAGCTGCAGAAAAAATTGATGCTGATATTTATATTAATGTACAGGGAGACGAACCGCTAGCTAACCCTAATGATATTATTAAAATAAGAGATGAAAAAATAAAAAATATTCACTCTATTATCAATGGATTTAGTTGGATCGGTATTGATGAAAACCCAAATAATATAAATATACCCAAAGTAATTACTAATGAGTCAAATGATCTTGTATATATGTCACGTATGGCATTGCCTGGCTACAAAGATAAAAAAAATGCACCGCTTGCCTATAAAAAACAAGTTTGTATTTATGCGTTTACTAAGCAAGAGCTAAAAGACTTCTACAGTTTTGGTCGTAAAAGTCACCTTGAAAATAGCGAGGATATAGAAATTCTTCGCTTTTTGGAGCTAAATAAAAACATTAAGATGATTGAAACTGAACCCGGTAGTTTAGCTGTTGATGTGCCAGAAGATATTTTATCAGTTGAAGAAGCTTTGAGGAATTTTCATAGGATTGGTTATGAAAAATAGTTTATTGAAATATAAAACATTAGTTTTCGATTGTGATGGAGTAATACTGAACTCCAATAAAATTAAAACTGAAGCTTTTTATCAATCAGCTTTAGCTTATGGTGAGCAAGCAGCACAAGCATTAGTTGAATACCATGTGGCAAATGGTGGCGTATCGCGTTATAAGAAATTTGCATATTTCTTGGATGAAATAGTTCCTACTTTAGCTCCAAAGGTATCTGAACCAAGCTTAGATGAGCTATTAGAACGTTATGCTGAGATAGTATTGCATGGACTCCTTAGCTGTGAAGTAGCAGAAGGGCTTGAAGAATTACGTAGTAAAACTCCTAATACTAATTGGCTGATCGTTTCTGGCGGCGATCAGGAGGAACTACGTCATGTATTTTCTAAAAGAGGATTAGACAAATATTTTGATGGTGGGATATTTGGTAGCCCAGATACTAAAGATCAGATTCTTGAGCGTGAAATAGATAACAGTAATATAGAGCATCCTGCTTTGTTTTTAGGTGATAGTAAGTATGATTATTTAGCCTCAGCAGGTGCTGGAATAGATTTTATATTTATCAGTGGTTGGTCGGAATTTGAAGACTTTAATATGTATTTTTTAGACAAAAAAATTAAATGTATGGACTCCGTTTGCAAAATTTCAATCTAATACGGCTTGGATAACGTAATGAAAATTCTAGTAAAGAGTGTTTTAGTCTTGGCAAGAAAACTAAATTCTGAAAACTTGTTAAAAACTGCATATTTTTTAGCAACGAATAAAAGTGACGCTCTATCCTGTTATTATATAGCTTGTCGTTATTTAATGAAAAGTGATACTGGTTTCTATGTTATTTCAGATGTTTTAGCTAAGCATGACTTATCTCTGATACAAATGGCAAGCCCAGTTTTAGAAGGCTATCATAATGGAGGTCTTAAATTAAATGATATAAGGAAGTTTAAGTTAAGAATTGATCAAGAAGTTCAATGTCATAATATCAATAATTTTAGTCTACTTCTTACATATGTTGATTTATTTCTGAGTAAAGACTTTCGAGCAGCTTATGAAATCTGGAGAAAGTTTGATGATGTGATTAACTGTTTAGCTATCTTTAAAGCTAGTATCGCAAACAAAAACGTAAGTGACAAGAAAATTGCTGTTGTATTACCTGGGAATTCTACTATTGAGTTTGGTAATGAAATTGATAGTTATTCCTTAGTAGGAAGAACAGGTTTTTATCCACCTCCTGAAAAAAACCACAAATATTCTGGCTCTCGGTTTGATTACGTCTTTCTTAATAGTGATAGGTACACTGAGCTTTCTCAGTGGGATATGAAAGATATCTCTGATTTCTCACCAAAGGTAATATCGAATGTTAGTTGCAGGAAAATCAAGGTTTCGGGTTTAAAAGAGGAGCCTATCCTTGAGCTTAAAAACCCTATTAATCCAATTACTGGGTATTCTTTTCTCGCACTTCGAATTGCTAACTGGTGTGTAGACAAGGCGCTTCTAAAGCCTTATTTTTATAATGGCGACTTTTATCTCAATGATAAGCTTTATGAGAATGACCATTATGATTCAAAAAAGTATCTGTCACATGAAAAAAATGTAATTGATTCCTATCTATTACATGATGTCTTTTTTGTTCATGCCTGTTTAAGTATTTATCATCAAGAAGGGCTGATTGGCGCTAAAGGTACATTGGAAAATATACTAAAAATGTCTGGTACTGAGTTTTCCGAAGCATTGGATAAAAGATGGAGTTAATGCTATCAAGCTAATGGTCGTATTTTTTTTACTAAATTTTTCTATTTGTAAGTGAGCATATTATGTTAAAAAATTCTACTATTCTTATTACAGGCGGTACAGGCTCTTTCGGTAACACCTTCGTGCCGATGACATTAGAGAAATATAATCCAAAGAAAATTATTATATTCTCACGTGATGAAATGAAGCAGTGGGACATGGCAAAGAAGTTTGCTGGTGATGACCGCGTACGCTTTTTCATTGGTGATGTACGTGACAAAGAACGTTTGTATCGTGCATTGGACGGCGTTGATTATGTCGTGCATGCGGCTGCTACTAAAATTGTACCCACCGCCGAATATAATCCTTTTGAATGTGTAAAAACAAATATAAATGGTGCAATGAATCTGATTGATGCTTGTATCGATAAAGGAGTTAAAGGGGTAGTTGCGCTGTCTACTGATAAAGCAAGTAGTCCAATTAACCTATACGGAGCCACAAAACTGGCATCAGACAAGCTTTTTGTTGCTGCTAACTCTTATTCTGGAGAGCACGGTACCAAGTTTTCAGTAGTTCGCTATGGTAATGTGATGGGCTCTCGTGGTTCCGTCATTCCATTTTTTATATCTATAAAAGACAGCGGCGTATTACCTATTACTGATGATCGAATGACTCGCTTTATGATCTCACTAGAAGACGGTGTCGATTTAGTTTGGCATGCATTCGAGGATATGGTTGGCGGTGAAATCTATGTCAAAAAGATCCCATCAATGAAAATGACTGACTTAGCTCGCGTAGTTGCTCCAGATGCCAAGCAGGAAGTCATAGGCATACGTCCAGGCGAAAAGTTACATGAGCAGATGATTAGTGCTGAAGATGCCTACTACACTTATGAGTATCCAGAGCACTTCAAGATACTACCGACTATCAATAAGTGGGCGACCGATCCAGCACGAATCAAAGATGGCAAACGTGTTCCTGAAGGGTTTGAATATGCTAGTAACAACAACCCAGAATGGATGAGTGATGCTGATTTACAAGAATGGATTGACATAAACCACGAAAAAATCGGGAGTATTTAGGTGATCCCTTACGGCCGTCAAGATATCAGTCAGCAAGATATCGAGGCAGTGATCGATGTCTTAAAGTCAGATTTTTTGACTCAAGGTCCACAAGTTTCGGCATTCGAGCAGTCTGTTAAAGAAGCTTGTGGTGCTGATTATGGTATAGCAGTCAATAGTGCAACCTCTGCTCTGCATATTGCTTGCTTGGCATTAGAGCTAGGAGAGGGTGATTGGCTTTGGACGACACCTAATACTTTTGTGGCCTCAGCGAACTGCGGGCTATATTGCGGGGCGAAAGTCGACTTCGTCGATATCGATCCGCAGACTTATAATATGTGTGCAAAAGAGCTTGAAGAAAAACTAATACGCGCTGAGAAGTCTGGCAAGCTCCCCAAAATAGTCGTGCCTGTACATTTCAGTGGTCAGCCTTGCGATATGGAAACGATTCATAATTTATCGAAAAAGTACGGTTTCAAAATTATCGAAGATGCCTCTCATGCTATCGGTGGTAAATACAAAGGTGAGCCTATTGGGAATTGTCGCTATAGTGACATTACCGTATTTAGCTTTCATCCTGTAAAGATAGTGACGACCGCTGAAGGCGGAATGGCAATGACCAATAGCTCGGAGCTAGCCACAAAGCTAGAGCTATTACGTAGTCATGGTATCACTCGTGACACTAGTTTGATGACTAAGACCGCTGATGGTCCTTGGTACTATGAACAGATTGATTTAGGTCTGAATTATAGAATGACGGACTTACAAGCGGCATTAGGCGTGTCTCAGATGCAACGATTAGATAGCTTTGTTACCAAGCGTCATGAGTTAGCACAGCGCTATAATGAATTGCTAAGAGAGTTACCAATTACTTTACCTTGGCAGCATGATGATAGCTATTCAGGTCTACATTTATATGTGATTCGCTTGCAATTGGATAAGATCGATAAAACTCACCTTGAGGTCTTTGAAGGAATGCGCGCTGCAGGTATTTTGGTTAACTTGCACTATATTCCTGTCCATATGCAGCCTTATTATCAAGAATTAGGCTTTGAAGTTGGTCAGTTTCCTCAAGCAGAACAGTATTATAAAGAAGCCATTAGTATTCCAATGTTTCCTGCTATGACTGAAGAGCAGCAAAATGAGGTCGTTACTAAGTTAAAAGAGCTATTGATATGAAAATTGCTGTCATTCCAGCGCGTGGTGGTAGTAAGCGTATACCTCGCAAGAATATCAAAGAGTTTTGCGGTAAGCCGATGATTGCATATTCTATTGAGGCTGCGCTGCAGTCTGGTTGCTTTGATAAAGTCATCGTTTCGACAGATGATACAGAGATTGCTGAAGTGGCTAGACGCTATGGAGCTGAAGTGCCATTCATCAGACCAGCTGAATTATCTAATGACTATACTGGTACGATTCCTGTCATACGTCATGCAGTTGAATGGTGTATGCAGCAAGGCGTTGATGCACAGCTGGTATGTTGTTTATATGCTACTGCTCCTTTTGTTACGCCTAAATATCTACAGCAAGGTCTTCATCAAATTATTGAACAAGATGCTGATTATGCTTTTACGGTCACTAGCTATGCCTTTCCTATTCAAAGAGCGATAAAAATCTCTCCTCAATTAGTAATTGAGATGTTTGATTCAAATAACTTTAATACTCGCTCACAAGATTTGGAAGAAGCTTGGCATGACGCAGGTCAGTTTTACTGGGGTAAAGCAGAGGCATGGTTATCTGAAAAAATAATATTCGGACCTGAGTCTACCCCAGTTATTTTACCAAGACACCGAGTACAAGATATAGATACCTTTGAGGATTGGGATAGGGCTGAATGGTTATTTAAGGCTATGCAATTATGAAAGCAGTCTTTCGCTGTGACGCGTCAATACAGATAGGTACTGGACATGTCATGCGTTGTCTTACCTTAGCTGATGCCTTGAGATCAGAAGGTGTAGAGAGTCATTTTATTTGTCGTGAGCATGCAGGGCACTTGCTTGAAGTGATTAGAAAACGTGGTCATCAAGCTTACAGCTTGCCATTTAAAGTTGATGTGGAAAAGAGTAGTAAAAATTGTGTAAAGCTTTCACACGCTAATTGGCTGGGAGCTACGCAACAAGAAGATGCTCAGCAGTGCATTGATATAATTAAGATTATACAGCCTGATTGGTTAATTGTTGATCATTATGCTATCGATGTAAGCTGGGAGAAAACGCTACGTCCATACTGTAAAAAAATTATGGTCATAGATGATTTAGCTGATCGAAGACATGACTGCGATATCTTGCTTGATCAAAACTATGGTAGGGATGAAAAAGCTTATATAGGCTTAATTAATAAGAGATGTATCTTGCTATGTGGCCCTAAATATTCTTTGTTAAGGCCTCAGTTTTCAGAATGGCGAGAATACAGCTTAAGACGTAGAAATAATAGTCATTTAGAGCATGTTTTAATAAATTTAGGGGGAGTAGATAAGGATAATGTTACTACTAATATTATAAGATCTCTAAGACATTGTTCTCTTTCTGACAATTGCAAAGTCACTATAGTTATGGGGGCTACAGCGCCGTGGATTGAAATTGTAAGAACTCAGGCAGAAGCATTGTCTTGGGAGACTCAGGTAAAGAGTGGTGTAAATAATATGGCTGAATTGATGGCTAATAGTGATTTAGCGATTGGTGCCGCTGGCTCAACTATATGGGAGAGATTCTGTTTGGGGTTACCCACTATCTTAATTGTAATAGCAGAAAACCAAGAGGCAAATCTTAGTAAAGTAAAGCCTTATCATATTAGTTCTTTTAGAAAGGATGACCCTGATCTTAGAGATGCATTAGTTGAAACTATTAATCAGATAACATCCAACTATACTCTTCTTGAGAGTAATACAGCGTTAATTAAGAACTTAGTTGATGGTCAGGGTGTTATACGCATTTCTCAAATTTTATCAAAGGAATAAGTTTTATGAAAACGGATCTCAGTTTACGCTTACTACAAGAGCGTGACATAGATAAGGAATACGTCTCTTGGTTCAGTAATTCTGATGGCCATCTAGATTTCTATACAGGTTCAGGTCGTGTTTTCAATAAGAACACTATTCTTGAAGACTTTCATCAGGGAGAGGAAAGTAAAAGATGGTTTTACTATATCATCGAATCTAATGGGGAGAAAATTGGGAATATTAAAATAGGCCCTATCGACTTAAGAAATAAGACTTCTGACTTAGTATGTTTTATAGGCAACAGAAATTACCTAGGAAAGGGCTTAGCTACAAAAGCGATCGCTCTAGCTAATGAAATAGCGTTTAATAGATATGATATTAGAAGGTTACATGGTGGCATGTACGCGACTAATATTCCTTCTATAAAAGCTTATACTAGAGCAGGATGGTTAATTGAAGCTACTATGGAGGGATTTTACTTGGTAGATGACAAAGCAGTAGACCGTATATGTGTTGCTTGTTTTAATCCAAAATATTTCAATAAGTAATTTTAAATGATAAACAATAATTTTATCTTGAGAGGAATTACTCCATCGGACTACCCATCTTTAATGCAGTGGCGTAATGATCCAAGAATTCGCAGCTATATGTATACTCAACACATAATAACAACTGAAGAACACCAAAGTTGGGTAAAGAAAATTACAACTGATGATAGCTATCACCCCTTAATACTAGAGTTTAACAATAAACTATTGGGGTTTGTAAATATTCATCAAACTGCCCGAGGTGGTATTGCTGATTGGGGATTCTATATTTCACCAGATGCTCCCAAAGGAACAGGCTCAAAGCTTGGCAAACAAGCTTTAGATTATGCTTTTAATAAGTTAGACCTTCATAAGATATGCGGGCAAGCTTTAGACTTTAATGAAGCCTCTAAGAGGTTTCATAAACGATTTGGATTTAAAAAAGAAGGTATCTTAGAGCAACATCACTTCGACGGGCAAAAATATCATAATGTCATAAGCTTTGGCTTACTTGCTCACGACTATCGTCTAATAATTAATAACGAGATTTAAATTATGTCTATTATCCCTAGTATAAATATTGCAGGACGTCGAATTGCAACAGATGCTGCCCCGTATATCATTGCAGAATTATCGGCAAATCATAATGGCTCTATGGAAACTGCATTAAAAATCATTGAGCAAGCTAAGCTTTGTGGCGCAGATGCGGTAAAGCTACAAACTTATAAAGCAGATACGATTACTTTAAACAGTCAGAATGAAGAGTTTATGATTCGTGGTGGTCTATGGGATGGACAGTCATTATACGAGCTATACGAAAAAGCGCATCTACCTTGGGACTGGCATAAACCCTTATTTGACTATGCGCGCGAATTAGATATTACTATCTTTAGCTCACCATTTGATAATACAGCGGTGGATCTATTAGAGGACTTAAACGCTCCTGCTTACAAGATTGCTTCCTTTGAAGCGGTCGATTTACCCTTGATTAAATATGTGGCAAGCACGGGCAAGCCTATGATTATATCTACTGGTATGGCTGATGCTGAAGAGATTCAAGAAGCTATCGATGCTGCTAGATCCGGTGGCTGTAAAGAGTTGGCTATTTTGCATTGTGTGAGTGGTTATCCTGCGCCTAGCGAGGATTATAATCTACGTACGATTCCTAATATGATGGAGCGTTTTGGCTTAGTCACAGGCTTATCAGATCATACTTTGGATAACACGACCGCTATTGCCTCAGTAGTATTAGGTGCATCAATTATTGAAAAGCACTTTACGCTCGATCGCAATGCTGGTGGTCCTGATGATAGCTTTTCTTTAGAACCTGCAGACTTAACGGCGCTTTGCCGCGATAGTAAGACTGCTTGGGCGGCATTGGGTCAGGTTGATTACGGTCGTAAAGCTAGTGAACAGGGTAATGTGAAGTTTCGACGTTCGCTATATTTTGTAAAAGACTTGAAAGCTGGGGATGTTATCACTGAAGATGCAGTACGTAGTGTGCGTCCTGGATTTGGATTGGCGCCTAAGTTTTTAGATGAGGTTGTTGGTAAGGAAGCTAGGAATAATATATCAATAAATTCTCCTGTTTGTTTAGAAGATATTCAATGACTAATAAAAAAAATAATTTTGGCCGTTCGGTTTTTATTTGTAGTAAACCATTGCAGTTTTTCCACTTAATAGCTATAACTCAGGAATTTGATATAGCAAAACCAAAAATATATATAGTAACAAAAAAATTCTCAGGATGGGAAGAATTTAGAGAAAGCATAATAAATTCTGATTTTTATAAAATATTTCTAGAAATACTTTTTCTTCCTACTTACGACGCTGTGCGTAGTTTAGTAATGAAAGATAATTATGACTCTTTATTCATCGAAGATGACAGAGTTAGCTTATATTTTGTCTTTGTAAAATTAAAATCTAAAAAAATGATAGTTTTTGAAGAGGGCTTTGGTACCTACTACAGCGATTTTCCTAAAAGATTAAGCTGGATTAAAAGAGTTAAATGGATTTCTATATCCTTGATAAAAGGATGTGGTCTTAACTTTGGAGGGGGAAAGTGTACCGACCACGTATTAACGCAATATCCTTTAGTTTATAAAAAGCTGAATAAACTAAGCTCTTTTAAAGCTATAGAATTTTCAGGAGTCTATGAGATTTTTTCTGGGTACAATAGTTTTTGGGATGAATTAGTGAGTGATGATATTGCAAGCATATATGATTCCAATCCTGATATTAAAGTTTGTCTTTTACTAGCTACATGGGGTGGAGCTGAATCTGAAGAATTGCAAAAATTATGTGAAAGTTATGATATAGTTATCTATAAATCTCACCCACATGACCAAACTTTTCCTAACTTAGATAATATATTTAATCTAGCATCCAATTGGATTCCTGCAGAAGTTTATATAATTAAGTTAGCACAATTTTTTAATAAGTTAGATGTCTTTCATTATTCATCCTCGACAGGTTTGTATTTAGATAAAAGTTTAAATAATGTTGGTTTCATAGACTTATTGGAAGACTTTAGGTTTTCAACGGTACTAAGAGAAAAGCGAGAAATATATGACTCTATTTAGTTTGGCTGTTTAAAGGAAGTGGTTTTTTTAATCAACACATTGATTTTGATGTGCTTTATTAATGGTTTTTTTAGACTCTATTGAAGCTAGATTTAAATGGATAGGGTTTTATATTGAAGGTGAGGTTTTTTTGTGTCTGATTTTCCCATGGTTTCAGTTGTTATGTCAGCTTACAATGCTGAGAAGTATATAGCTGAGTCAATAGAGAGTATATTATCACAAACATATGATAACTTTGAGTTTATCATAATTGATGATGGGTCAAATGATACAACTTTCGATATAATCAAAAAATATTTATTAATAGATGAGAGAGTTATTTTGATTTCTCGGAGTAATAAAGGGCTGGTGGTTAGTCTAAACGAAGGGATACTAAAAGCTAAAGGTAAATATATATTAAGAATGGATGCCGATGATATTAGTTTTCCAGATAGAATTACAAAACAAGTTTCGTATATGGAAGAAAACCCTTTAATAGGAGTCTGTGGAACTTGGATTGAGTCTTTCGGTGATGGTAAGAAAGTTTCAAAGCATAAGTATTCAAGTAGTGATGAATATCTAAAAGCTCGTCTACTTTTTTCTACTTGCTTCGCTCACCCAAGTGTTATTATACGAAGGTCATTATTAATAGATAACAATTTTTTCTATGATGAAGGTTACTTGTACGCAGAAGATTTTGAACTTTGGACAAGATTATCTAATGTGACTAATTTTAGTAATGTTGATGAAGTCCTACTTAGGTATAGAGTTTTAAATAATAGTGTTACTCGTATTGCTGATAGAGATTATACACAAAGATATCAAGTTCTTAGTTCAGTATTTGATAATTTTCTAGCAAGTTTAAATATAAATAACAATGATCATGAAAATAACATGCATTTTATTTTGTCTGTGAATACAAGAATAAGAGATAATAATTTGAGTTTTAAAGACCTTGAAAGGTACTTTAATAAATTGATTCAAGCAAATGTGGAAAGTAACAAATTTGATCAGCTAGCACTTAAGAGAAATCTAGGTAAAAAATGGATATGGAATTTATTTTACAGAAAAGAGATGAAAGCTATATTTTCCAAATATTTTTTCTATGGTATTTTGGATGTTATATGTAAAAAATAATTGGAATAGTTGAAGGCAACTAAAGGTTTGGAAAAAAATTTTCATGATTTCAGATGAACTAAATAAAAGATCTCTTGCAAAAAATGTCTTGTTATCGTCTGGGAATGGATTTTAATGAGTTTTTTGATTGCAATGATTTTAATGCGTGGTGGTTTTTATAGCTAAGTGTTTGTTATAGTTAGCTTTAAGAAAAAAGATATTAAAATCATTTTTATTTTTTATCTTAGGCGTTATAAAAAATAGCAGTATTGTTTATTTCGTTGCGAGTAAAATTTTAATCCGTCTTTTTTTAACTGATGGTTTGATTTAAGATATATTGGCTATGTTAAATTTGGTTCATGCGTTAAAAATGGTTTTAATGAGGTTTTGATAATGAATTTTTCTATTGTGATACCTCTTTATAATAAAGAGTATTCAATTAGCAGATGTTTGAATTCGGTATTGATGCAAAAAGAAGTTTTCTGTGAAATAATAATAGTCAATGATGGCTCAACAGATAATTCTTTAGCTGTAGTTGAAAATCACTTTAAAAAAGAGATAGCTTGCGCGCACATAAAAATAATAAATCAATCTAATCGAGGTGTATCTGTAGCTAGAAATAAAGGTGTCGAGGTATCTAAGTTTGAATATGTTTGTTTTTTGGATGCTGATGATGAGTGGAAACCAGGTTTTTTGAAAAAAATGGCAGTCCTTATTAAAAGCTATCCGCAGGCAGATTTATATTGTTTAGCGCACATGATAAAAAAAGACAATACATATTTATACAAGCCTAGGCATGGGCTACCTGATGGGTATAATGGATATGTTGAAGATTTCTTTAAAACATCTTCAAAAGGAAGTGTAGCAAAAAGCTCAAAAGTCTGTGTTAAGAAAGATGCTATTTTATTTTTTGGTGGGTTTCCTGAAGGTGTCGTGGCTGGTGAGGATCTGTATGTCTGGATTAGGTTAGCATTGAATGGCAAAGTTGCTTGTGATATGAGCTATTTATCTATTGTACATCAACAGAAAGATAACTCGAGAAAGGCTAGAAAAAATAGTGTGCCTTATCCCATCATCTTTTTTTCTAAAAATAAAAATTATCTAATAGAGAGGAATATTAAAGGATACTTGTTTGTAGTGTTTTATAAGCACTTTGTTAGCTCTTTGATATCTTTTAAATTTAGAGAGGCATTTATACGTCTTAAAGCATATATGGTGATTGTTTTTTAATATATAGGCTAGGCTTTATTTCATGCTTAAATTTACGTCATAAAAAGGTTTTTTTTTGCAATTATTCGATTCTGCTCTGCAAGCTATAACCACACCTTTGATTTTTTTAATGGGAATCTTAGTTGTTTTCCCTTTGTTTAAGTATTTTAGTATATCGAAAAAAAGAGGTTTAGCACTATTTTTTTGGCATGCATTTTTCAGTTTTGTTTATGCTCTTTATGTCTTAAATTTTGGAGGAGATGCTTTACATTATTATAGAGCTAGCTTTAATTATGAAATTACACCAGCTTTTGGTACACAAGGCATAGTGTTCTTTACCTCTCTATTCTCAGTTGGTTTAAATCTATCTCTTCTTGGCGTATTTTGGGTCTTCCATGTTTTCGGTGTTATTGGTTTGCTAGCTTTTGATGGAGCGTTAACAGAAGTCACTGCTAATAAATCTCGTAGAATTCGTCAATTAGCTACTTTAATTATATTTTTACCTTCAGTTAGTTTTTGGTCATCTGCAATAGGCAAAGACTCCTTATCTTTTATGGCTATGGGTTTGGCGTTATGGGCAGCATTGAAGCTCAATCGCCGAGTAGTGTTGATGGTGATTGCTATATTAATAATGCTGTTTGTGCGACCACATATGGCAGGCATGATGGTTATTGGCTTAGCAGGCTCTATGGTATTCCAGCGTAAGACCTCTATTATTCAACGTGTTGTTTTTGGTGTAGCAGCGCTTGCCGCAACTGCTGTTTTAGTGCCTTTCGGGTTGAATTATGCTGGAGTTGGCGAAGATGCTAGTTCCGAGGATATAGCATCCTACATAGAAGGACGCCAAGGAGAAAATTTAAAAGGTGGCTCTAGTTTAGATATTGCTAGTATGAATCTACCAATGAAGTTATTTACCTATCTATTTCGCCCATTGCCTTTCGAGGCAAACAGTATATTTGCTCTTTTAGCATCGGTAGATAATATAATACTGCTATTTCTATTTTTTGCAGGCATTCGCGCTACATTAAAGAAGAAGTTGCCGGCACAGTTTACCACTCACAATAGAATGTTTTTATGGATATACTGTTTTGTTGCTTGGTTTATTTTAGCTTCGACAACTGCTAATTTAGGTATAGCTATGCGTCAAAAATGGATGTTTGCTCCTATGCTCATATTCTTATTGATTTCTTTGATTGGAAAAGAAAGAAAAACAATGACTGTTGCAAATACAGATATAGTCAATAAAATTTGAAAACGAAATAGCAATACTGAGATGAATTTTGCACAGCCTCTGTGAATACAGCATGCTAGTAACATTTATACCAGTAACGCGTCTAAATTCATAACCGTTTTATGTCTAGCTGACTACAGCTCGAATATCAATTTGCCTCAAAATACAGCAAGGATAGAGTAACCCATGAAATTTCTAATAATCGCCAGCTACTCAGCCTCTATCCTAAAGTTCCGTGGCGCATTAATAGCAGCAATACAAAATGCTGGCTTTGAGATTCACATAGCAGCCCCTGAATTTGATGTTTATCTAGAAGAGCGTGATAGCTTAGTAGCGCTTGGTTATATCGTCCATGATATACCTATGCAACGTACTGGTACTGATCCTATTGCGGATACTAAAACCTTAATTGCGCTCTATCGCTTGATGAGAGAGATCAAGCCTAACTATATGATGGGCTATACCATCAAGCCTGTTATTTATGGATCGCTAGCCGCTAAGTTCGCTCGTGTGACGCATCGCTTTGCTTTGATTACTGGCTTAGGTTATGCCTTTCAGGGCGCAGAGGAAGCAGACTATAAAAAGTCTAACCTTCAGAAGATTATGCACAAGCTCTATTTTGTAGCGCTAGCCTCGACTCATAAAGTATTTTTTCAAAATCCTGATGACGAAGCATTATTTAAATCTATGGGTATCCTAAAGCCTACCGCAGCGACCAAAGTCGTGAACGGCTCAGGAGTCGATATCTCTGAGTACAGCGTACAGCCTTTCCCCATTGATGATGATAAGCCGCTTCCTAAGTTCCTACTAATAGCACGACTGCTGGGGGATAAAGGCGTTAGAGAGTATGCCCAAGCGGCTAGACTGATCAAAGTCAAATACCCACAAGCAAAGTTTGATCTGGTCGGTTGGATCGATGACAACCCTGATACTATCGATCAGCAAGAGCTAGACTGTTGGATCAATGAAGGGTTGTTTAACTTTTGGGGTAAGCTGAGCGACGTAAAACCTGCTATTGCAGCCAGCTCAGTTTATGTATTGCCTTCTTATCGTGAAGGCACTCCGCGCACTGTGCTAGAAGCCATGGCAATGGGACGACCGATTATTACCACTGATGCACCAGGCTGCCGTGAAACCGTCATTGATAGTTATAACGGCTATCTCGTTGCTGTTAAAGCCGTAGAAGAGTTGGCCGCTGCTATGGAGCAGTTTATTATGAATCCAGAGCTTATTACTCAAATGGGCAAAGCATCAAGGCAATTAGTAGAAGAAAAGTTTGATGTACATGCTGTCAACCAAACCATGCTAAATGAAATGGATATTTTATGATAAAACGCCTATTCGACATCACTGCTGCGACTAGCGCTTTAGTCGTCCTCTCTCCGGTATATGTCATCACTGCCTACAAGGTTAAAAAGAATCTAGGCCCGCCAGTATTATTTCGTCAAACGCGCCCCGGACTAGATGGCAAGCCGTTTGAGATGATTAAGTTTCGCTCTATGAAAGATGCGACAGATGCAGATGGTAATCCTCTAGAGGATAGTGAACGTCTTACCTCGTTTGGTAAGAGATTACGCAATAGTAGTATCGATGAACTGCCCGAGCTATGGAACGTAGTTAAGGGTGATATGAGTTTGGTCGGCCCACGTCCATTATTGATGGAGTACTTGCCATTATATAGTGACGAGCAAGCTAGACGTCATAATGCACGCCCAGGTATCACAGGCCATGCTCAAGTCAACGGGCGTAATGCTATCGGTTGGGATGAAAAGTTCAAACTAGATACGTGGTACGTGGATAACCAGTCATTGTGGTTAGATGTCAAAATACTATTTAAAACTGTTAAAAAAGTACTGATTAAAGACGGTATCAGTGCTGATGGCGAAGCCACTATGAGTAAGTTCAAAGGTTCTACAAATAATAAGTTAGAAATAAAATCATGAATAGCAAGATAATGAATGAAGCCTTTGCTGTCTATGGGGCAGCGGGTTGTGGTCGTAGTTTGATGCCTGTGGCTGCTGCTCAATTAAAGCAACTGAGTAATCATAATCAAGCGATGTTTATTGATGATTCATTAGATTTACAAAGTACTATTAACGACCGTATAGCTATGAATTATGAACAGTTTAAAGGTCTAGACTGTGCGAATAAACATGTATTGATTGCTATTGCAGACAGTAATATTCGTCAAAAAATTGCTAACAGACTATCGAACGATGGCATATCGCTATGGTCCGTTCAAGATCAGACTACGCTAATCATGGAAAGAGTCGTTATTGGGATAGGGGCAGCGATTAGCCCGTTTGTTACGATAGCGTCAAATGTGACTATTGGTAAATGTTTTCATGCTAATTTATATAGCTATGTAGAGCATGATTGTGTAATTGGTGATTACGTTACCTTTGCCCCTAGAGTAAGCTGTAATGGCAATGTGCATATTCATGACCATGCCTATATAGGTGCAGGAGCCATCCTTAAACAAGGCACACCTGATAAGCCACTGATTGTTGGTAAAGGTGCTATCATCGGTATGGGCGCAGTCGTGACTAAGGACGTGCCAGCTGGAGCCGTTGTCGTCGGTAATCCGGCTCGACCGTTAAATAAGTAATTGTTTAAACAATCGTTATGAAATGAAATCAACCTTGATAATTAGTTTTCACTATTTATCGTAAAGAATACTGAGACATCTATGCTAAACACCTCATTCTCGTCTTGGCCTAGCTTCACCCAAGCTGAGGCCGATGCCGTTAGTCAGGTTTTACTATCTAACAAGGTCAACTATTGGACCGGACAAGAGGGTCGTCAGTTTGAGCGCGAGTTTGCTGAGTGGGCAGACAATCAGTATGCGATTGCTATGGGTAATGGCACGTTGGCTTTAGATGTTGCCTTACAAGCACTTGATATTGGCGCAGGTGATGAAGTGATCGTCACGCCGCGTACCTTTATCGCCAGTATCTCATCTGTAGTTAATGCTGGTGCAACTCCGATATTCGCTGATGTCGATGTCGATACAGGCAATATCACACCTGAGACAATTGCCGCAGTATTGACTGAGCGAACCAAAGCCATCGTCTGTGTGCATCTGGCTGGCTGGCCATGTGATATGGACGGTATTATGGCTCTAGCAGAGCAGCATAATCTATATGTCATAGAAGACTGTGCTCAAGCACATGGTAGCAAGTATAAAGGCCGTAGCGTTGGTAGTATTGGTCATATTGGGGCATGGAGCTTTTGTCAGGATAAGATCATGACCACAGGTGGTGAAGGTGGTATGGTCACTACCAATGATGAGCAGCTATGGCGCAAAATGTGGGCTTATAAAGACCATGGTAAGAGCTATGCTGCTGTCTATGAGACCGAGCATCCACCAGGCTATCGCTGGTTACATGAGAGCTTTGGGACCAACTGGCGTATGACAGAGATGCAAGCAGTGATAGGTCGTATCCAACTACAGCGTATGAACGACTGGACTGCTAAGCGTACTGCTAATGCCAGCGCAATATTAGATGCATGCACTGGTTGGGAGACACAAGGCTATTTATCAGTACCTAGGTTGGAGGCAATATCCGCGTTTACTGACTGTACCCACGCTTACTACAAGCTCTATGTATACGTGCAGCCAGAGACTCTGCCACAAGGTTGGTCACGCGATCGACTTATTAAAGAGATCAATGCGCTAAATGTACCGTGTTTTTCAGGTTCCGCTTCTGAGGTATATTTGGAAAAGGCATTTGATAATACTGGGTTGCGTCCAGAGATGCCGCTACCAATAGCGAAGCAATTGGGTGAGACTAGTCTAATGTTCTTAGTCCATCCTACATTGACTACTGCTGAGATTAAGCAGACCGTTGATGCCATCAATACTGTATTGACTCGGATGGCTGAAGTTAATTGTGTCTAATTAGCTAACGCTTACTTATCGCCACACTTCAACATAAAAGCAGACCCTTATGAATAAAAAATTATTAACAGTGTTAAGTGTCAGTATCGTAGCGATAGTACCAATATTGACAACGACTGTCTCAGCACAGAATTTATACATCAATGACTTACGTCTCAAAGCAGATATTGATTGGCTAAACACTCAAGGTGTTACTCAGATCAGTACCAGCACTTGGCCATTGAGCGCAAATGAGATCGAGCGAGGCTTACAAGGCGCTCAATTCACTAATGCGGTACAGCAGCAAGTCATACAGTCGATACAGACGCGGCTCAGTCAAGATCGCGACTCTTTGTTCAAAGCCTCTGGCGAAATAATGCTACAGTCCGATCGTCAGTCTCTGCCGCAGACTTTTGGTGATGATCAGCTAGCAGGGCAGCAGATTAGCGGTTCGGTCGGCTTAAGCGAAGCCAATTGGGAGTTTAATCTACAGGCAACGTTTAAGAATGATGAGCTGATTGATGATGACTCAGATATCAGTTTTGAAGGCTCTTACATTGCTGGTATGGCTGCCAATCAGTGGTTGATCGCTGGTAAAATTCCAGCATGGTGGGGACCCGGGCATGATGGCAGTCTTATTCGTGGCGATGCCAATATACCAGTCACCGGCTTTACTATGCAGCGCGATACGCAAACCGCACCGACTTATAAATACTTGAACTGGGTCGGTCCTTGGCAGTATCAGCTGTTTGCTGGTCAATTGGATGACTATGACGCGGTTCCAGATGCCAAGCTATTTGGCGCGCGCCTAGCAGCCAGCCCATTACCTTGGTTAGAGGTTGGCGCTTCTCGTACTTTTATGTGGGGCGGAGAAGGTCGTCCAGATAGTATCAGCTCCTTTGGCGATGCCATCTTGGGAACCAAGGATAATGGTGGTAATGATGGAGGCGACCCAGCCAATCAACTAGGCGGCTTCGATGCACGCGTGCAATTAGCGCCTTTGTTTAATGTGCCAGCGAGTGTCTACGGACAGTATGTTGGTGAAGATGAAGCAGGCGGTCTACCCGCGAAGAATATGTATTTGGCTGGCGTAGATTATGCCTCTGCGGCGATGGGCAAGCCTTATCAACTCTATGTGGAATATACTGATACGCGCACCAGCGGTGAAGTACGTGGTATTTCTTACGATCATGGAACATACACCGATGGCTATTATCAGCAAGGCTATCCACTCGGCTATGCGCTAGGCGGCGATGCTGAGAGTATTGCAGTTGGCGGTCAATTGTGGCTTGATGGACGCAACTTTATCCATGCTAAACTGCAACACGCTAAAGTCAATCAGTCAGGAGAGTTAGACTCTCGGACTGGGGAGGCCGATAATCAAGCTTTTCCAATAACTGACAAGCTCACTGCTATCGACGTCTCTTGGGAGCATCAATTACAGCCTATGACTAAAGTGACGACTAGAGTATGGGGAGTTGATTTTGATAATCGCTCTAGCGATATGGGTGCCGGTATAGGACTGGAGCTAGCGACCTATTAGTTTGATGCTATTTGTTTAACACAAATGAGAGTGAGCAGACTAAATTTAACAGGTAGACAAGCCTGTAGAACTGTTCTTTATGAATAAAAAAGCCGTTTATCAATGATAGGCGGCTTTTTTGTAGAAATTTTATACATGTTTTCTACTTTTTAGCTCATATGAATGATTAACCATACTGCCAAACTCAACCGAACAAAATATCAAAAGTAATTCGATTCAAAGAGCTGTTTAAGCATTAATAAACGACTAATGCTAAATGGTTAAGGTTTTGTAGAATGAACCAGCGTTCTATAAGTTTTAGGTCATACATATCTCAATTCAACCTAAAAGGTCTAGTCGATTTCCTATATAATGTGAGCTATTTCGTTATTGTTGATCCATTCAATTTAGGCTTTTTCTTAGCAAAAAATGCTTCTTATCAGGTAAAACGGTGCTTTATGTTCAACGCTTCCTCGACTCGTTTAAATAAATACATCAGCGAAAGTGGTATTTGCTCTAGGCGAGACGCTGACCGCTTTATTGAACAA
>Ga0098067_1000107_pt1 | contig 33005 bp, 30 predicted proteins | sample 26_taG_FD_92578 | JGI IMG/M metagenome (GOLD analysis project Ga0098067, IMG submission 92578) | Marine viral communities from Cariaco Basin, Caribbean Sea - 26_WHOI_OMZ | ecosystem: Environmental > Aquatic > Marine > Oceanic | place: Caribbean Sea: Cariaco Basin | collected 2014-11-09
AAAAATATGTAAAGCATTATGATAGTTTTTATTTTTACAATAGACTTGATACGCTTGCTCAGATCTTTTAATATTATTAATAAGCGCTGTATAATTAAACATCGTTACCTCTAAAATTTTCAATAGTTACATGATTAGTAGCACTAATATCGTCCGCACTAATAACCTTTTTTACCGTCTTAAACAATATCTTTATATCTAACCATAATGATTGATTATCTACATACCACGTATCTAGCTCAAACTTCTTATCCCAACCGATAGCATTACGTCCATTCACCTGCGCATAACCGGTAATGCCAGGGCGTACATTATGACGACGCGCTTGATCTTCACTATATAGCGGTAAGTACTCCATTAATAACGGGCGTGGTCCGACTAAGCTCATCTCACCTTTAACGACATTCCACAGCTCTGGTAACTCATCTAAACTACTGTTACGCAGGGCTTTACCAAAATCAGTCAAGCGCTCACTATCGGGCAAAGGATTGCCAGCACTATCTATGGCATCTTTCATGGTACGAAACTTAATCATCTCAAACGGCTTGCCGTCTAGACCCGGGCGTGTTTGACGAAATAGCACTGGCGAACCTAAGTTCTTTTTTACTTTATAAGCAGTGATAGCATATACCGGAGAGAGTACGACTAAGGCAGCAGCCGCGGAAGTAATATCAAAAAGGCGTTTTATCATTGTAAAATCCAAAATAGTTAATATTTATTTTTTATAAATTAAGATACTCGCTTTATATTTATATAAACACTAATCGCTACCAAATAAATCGCGTGTATAGATTTTATCTGTAACATCTTCTAACTCTTCCGCTAAACGGTTAGTTAAAATGACATCAGCTTCTTGCTTGAATGTCTCTAAGTTACGAATAACTCTAGAGCCAAAAAATTCGCCTTCCTCTAAAACTGGCTCGTACACAATCACTTCAATGCCTTTAGCCTTTATTCGCTTCATCACTCCCTGCATAGCACTAGCCCTAAAATTATCTGATTCAGCTTTCATAATCAGACGATAGACCCCTACTATTTTGGGATTTCTCTTTAGTACAGATTCTGCAATAAAATCTTTGCGAGTGCGATTAGCATCGACGATTGCGCGAATAATATTGTTAGGTACTTGCTCATAATTGGCTAATAACTGTTTGGTATCTTTGGGTAAGCAATAACCACCATAACCGAATGACGGGTTATTATAGTGGTTGCCGATACGGGGGTCTAGACCAACACCTTCGATGATTTGCCGACTGTCCAAATCCAATGCTTCAGCATAGCTATCAAGTTCATTGAAATAAGCGACTCGCATAGCCAAATAAGTATTAGAAAATAGTTTCACAGCTTCAGCTTCGGTGCTCTCAGTAAATAACAACGACACGTCTTTTTTAATTGCGCCTTCTAACAATAGTTCAGCAAATTTTTCTGCTCTAGCTGAACGTTCACCCACAATAATTCTAGAAGGATATAAATTGTCGTAAAGTGCTTTACCTTCACGTAAGAATTCAGGTGAAAATATTAGGTTTTCAGTATTGAAACGCTCTTTAGCTTCTTCGGTATAACCAACGGGTACAGTGGACTTAATAATAATTATTGCATTTGGATTAATACCTATTACTGCTTGAATTACTGCTTCAACACTTTTCGTATTAAAGAAGTTAGTCTTCGGATCATAATCTGTCGGTGTCGCAACAATCACATAGTCAGCGTTTAGATAAGCCTCTTGTGTGTCTAAAGTAGCGGTAAAACCCAGTGACTTATTGGCTAAAAAATCTTCGATTTCAATATCAGCAATAGGTGACTGCTTGTTATTCAACAACTCGACTTTTTCCGGTACTATATCTATAGCAATAACTTCGTTGTGCTGGGCCAATAACATAGCGTTGGAAAGGCCAACATACCCTGTTCCAGCAATAGTAATTTTCATTTAAATACCTCTATATTCTTTATACCAATCTACAAACTGCTGAATACCATACTCAATTTCAGTCTGAGGCTTATAACCTACAGCTGCTTCTAGACGTGCTGTATCAGCGTAGGTACGCTCGACATCACCAGGCTGCATGTCTAGCATAATTTTTTCTGCAGATTTACTAGTTGCGGTTTCAATAGCAGCAATAAAACGTGACAATTGAATGGGTTCGTTATTACCAATATTAAATAAACTATAAGGAATCGCATTTGTAGGTATTACCTCTTGAATACGAATGACACCTTCGACTATATCGTCGATATAGGTAAAGTCGCGCATCATTTTGCCGTGGTTAAATACCTTAATAGGATTTCCTTTCAAAATCGCTTCAATAAATAACCAGGGTGCCATATCTGGGCGCCCTGCAGGCCCATAAACGGTAAAAAAACGTAACCCAGTCACTGGTAAGTTATAAAGCTTAGCGTAGCTATGCGCCATTAATTCATTGGATTTTTTTGTCGCCGCATACAGTGATACAGGGTTATCCACCTGATCTTCTTCACTGAAAGGAATTTTTTCGTTCATACCGTAAACAGAGCTAGATGATGCATAAACCAAGTGTTGCACCTTATTGTGACGACAACCCTCAAGAATGGTCATCATACCCACTAAATTGCTATCCACATAAGCGAAAGGGTTTTCAATGGAATAACGCACACCCGCTTGAGCAGCTAGATGAATCACACGGTCAAATTGTTCAGCATCAAATAACTCAGCCATGCCTTCGCGGTTGGCTAAATCTAACTTAACAAAAGAAAATTTATCAAAAGGATTTAGCTGAGCAAGACGGTGCTGCTTTAATTCAGGTTCGTAGTAATCATTAAGGTTATCTAGACCTACAACTTGATGACCTTGTTCTAATAAGCGTTTGGCGGTGTAGAAACCAATGAAACCGGCAGCACCAGTTACTAAATACTTTAGCTGTAAATGATTTGACATTTAAATTTACCTTCCTGCTTTAGCGGACTAAAGCATAAATTTTGTGATAAAGCTTTGAACTTATGCAGCAGAAAATGACTGTCACAGCTCTAGCATACATCATGCTCATTAGCGTGCAGGCACTATACCCATTTCGCTTAGCATATGATGATTCACTTTATGAACATCGTATTTCTGCTCTGCCATTTCACGGGATCGTTTACCCATTCTGCCAATAAGCTCTGGTTGCTCAATAAACTTCAACATAGCCTCTGCTAGTGCGTCTGCGTCTTTAATAGCGATTAAGAAACCATTGTCGCTATCGATTACTGTTTCGCGGCAGCCAACAGAGTCCGTAGTGATTATAGCTCGCCCAGTAGCTAAAGCCTCTAGAATCGAACGAGGTACCCCCTCGCGATAATAACTGGGCAACACAAATGCTGAACACTCTTTCAGTACAGGCTTCACATCACTCAAGCGACCTCGATAATCAATCAACCCCTCTTTAATCCAGCCATCTAACTCCTTCTGTTGTATACCGTCAGGGTTGCTGTCCAGTTCGCCCGCAAGTATAAAGTTAGCTTCTGGATACTGTTTTTTAACGATACGCGCCGCATCTACATAAACACGCACGCCTTTAGCTGCGATTAAACGGGCCATTAAAAAAAAACTTAGGCTTGAATGAATTGGAGCCAGCTCATAAATATACTCTTCGACTGGTACACCTGAACCATTAACAACAACAGAGTTAGTTTTCGTACTAATGATCCCTGACTCCTGAAACAATGTCTCATCATCTTGATTTTGAAAAAAGACCACTTGGCATCGGCTTAAAGCAGCCGTGTACAAGCGGACGACAACTTGATTAACCGCCTTACGTTTTAGTGACTTATCATCGTCCACAAAGGCATAACCAAGACCAGTAATTAAGGCAATACGATTTGGCACACCTGCCAACCACGCGGCTAAATTGCCATAAATAACTGGCTTTATGGTGTAACCCAAAAAATAGTCTGGTTGTATGCTTTTCATTAAGCGGCGCAGCGCCAGCGTAGTTTTCAAGTCGGAGACTGGATTCATACCAGTACGCTGCATGGGACTATCATGGGTGACTACACCTAATTCATTGAGTTGCGACATGACCTCAGTATTTGCTAATAACTCAGGCGCTGCAACATGAACAGTGAGCCCTTTATTAAGCAACGCAAGGATTAGGGGCTTGCGAAAACCTGCTAGGGATGGTGCGCTACTTGCCACCACTAAAAAACTCTTTTTCATAATACGTCCTAATATTAGCTAGCTGATCTTTTGCTTCAAAAAATAGCTTCTCTTAACAAATAATGGTCCAGCCAAAGCTAAAAGAACGAAAGCAAACTTTGTTTTATGCCGAACTCCTGTACCAAAATTACCTACACCTAGACCATAAACCATAGCTAGCAAAGCCACTATAATTATAATATTTCTTGTTCCTTTATTATCTAATAAAAACTTTCTATTACACCAAATTTTATAAGCTATAAATATAAATATAAATGCATCAAGCAGTCCTATTAAATGACCTGCTGATCTGACATCCCAAGGAAAAGGGGAAAACAAGAAGTATACTCCTCTAACCATGGGTTTCCACAAATAATCAATAGCTGAGTTAGGTGCAGTCCAAGCCGGATAACTAGCACTACCACGTAATGAAGACCCAATCGATCCTGCACCTTCACTACTATCCTCAGCAAGCATAATACTTTCAAAAGTACCTATTTTTGGAATGTCTAGGCCACCAAAAACAAACCAACCTGCAATAGCACAGAAAACCGCAGCAAACATAAATCCTGATAAAAATAACTTATTATTCTGAATCCCTATAAAAAACTTATGAAGCTGTTGAGCTGCTACAATTCCAATAAAAACTGCATAGGCCAAGTAAAAAGGACTATGAAACATACCTGCCAACAAAAAACCAAAGCTGGTTAATAAAAAGTTATACAAAGACTTATAGTTAGACCACCTATAAACACCTAAAAAACCTATTAATATAAATGACCATATAAATACTTCATATCTAGGTATAACGGAATATAATGCTACAGAGGGGAGTAAAACGGCGACAAGAACAGTATTTAAACTGGCTTTATCTTTCCAGATAGCAGAATACAACAACCAAAAACAATAGATAGACACTATACTAAATAAAAAACTTAACGATCCAAATAAAAAAGCACTTTCACCAAAAACTACATAGAAAAAAGCAGCTATCCATGCATGAAAGTAAGAAGATGAGAACCCAGTATAATAGTGAACCCATGAAGAAAAACCGTCAGAAGAGGCTAGATGAGAAAAGTCTAAGAATCTACCTACATCACTGCCCTGGCCGCTATCAGGCAATGTAAGTACAAAGAAGTTAATTATTAATAGAAATAATCTCACACCATAAGCAATGAAAAAATATATTGCCAGGCGAGGTTGTTTATGAAAGATATATAAAACAAACAAAAATGACAATAGCAACGGTATTGAACCAGCTAAAATTTCTTGAACTCCTAACCCTTCAAATTTACTATATATCATGTTTCACACTGATCGTCAATTAAAGTCACCAGTTCCATTAGCCTAGTACAGACAGTAATTTTATATTTTTTGATACTCATAAATACATTCTTAAATAGTAATAAAGACGAAAGCTGGCTTCTTTTAATTTAAAATTAGACAACGAAGATAAAAAATGTTTATAAAAAATCACAAAAAGGTACTTATTTAGACTTTTATTTTTTTTTACATATTTATTTTTTGATAGAAAAGTAAATGGGTATGGAACACTATTTTTTCTTGAGTATCTTGATTGATCTTCTTCTTGATGAACTATTACAGAAAAAGACATATCACAAGCAACCTTTCCATTTAAAGCCAACCTAATCCATACATAAAGATCTTCACCTGCTACCACACCCTCAGGAAACCCCCCAAAAATTAAAAGGGCTTGCTTTTTCACACATACTTTTGAGCTTTTCACTACACTTCCACGCGATGAAGCCTTAAAAAAATCCTTAACATATCCACGGTAACCATCTGTTAATCCATGCTTAGGCTTAATTAATCCTATACCTTCTTTCTTAACCATGTGAGCTAAAGAATATGTGTCAGCATTAGGAAAATCGATTATAAGAGCTGCCATTTTTTCTAAAAAACTAGGCTCCCACTCATCATCTGCGTCTAAAAAACATATGTAATTTGATTGAGAAGCAGCAATACCATTATTTCGTGCAATAGAAACACCTTGATTATTTTGATCTATGATTTTAATCAACTTCTTATTTATCTCAATGGGATAAGAGTTTTCAACTACTGATAGAGAGTCATCACTCGATCCATCATTCACCACTATTATCTCAAACTTTTTATGAGTTTGAGATAGCACCGAATCAATACAGCGCTTGATAGAATATGACTTATTATATAGAGGTATTACAATACTAAAATTCATGTCAATGCCAGTAATAAATAATTTAAAACAAACTAAGTAATGATAAAAACAAACTTTTCTATTTTAGACTTTCAATGAGTTTTTCCCATTGCAAGACTATTTGTAAAGGGTGATATTTTTCAACCTTATCTTTACTTTTTACACTTATAGTTTTACGTAACTCTTCATCATTAATCAAATCTAGTAGTGCTGAAGCAAGTAGATCTATATTGTTTGAGGGAACGAGTATCGAGCCTGTACCCTCAAGAACTTCTTCTGGACCAGCTTCACAATCAAAGCTAACTATAGGCAAACCAAACGCTAGCGCTTCGATAAGCACCATCCCAAACCCTTCATAACGAGAGCTTAAACAGAATATTTCAGCTTCTTTATAATATTTTTTTACGTTATCAGTACTACCAAGCATCTCCACACTTTCTGTTAACTCGTTTTCTATAATAAAGTTATGTAAGTTATTTTTTTCTTTACCATCACCAACGATTTTTAACTTCCAGTCAGGCGCATCCTTAGTTACTTTAACCCAAGCTTCAAGTAACATGTCAAAGCCTTTTTGAGATACTAATCGACCAACAGCCAATACTATTTTCGTATTTTCTTTTTCAATACATTCCTGTACAGGAAAGGGGCAAGGATTGGCTATTGCCATTATTTGTGATTTATGACGAGTACCTTGTAACCAGTATTTTTTATCTCTTTCAGTTAAAGTAACAATAGAATCACAGTATCTAGCTGCCAATTGACGGGAAATACTCCTTCCCTTTTTTCCTAAATTATTATTAAAACTAAAATGTTCCCAACCAATATGCTTTACAGGTAGACCTGCTACGGCAGGAATAGAAAACAGCACTGACATAGTATCTACCACTATAAGTATATCTATATCTTCATCTTTGAGTAACTTTCTAAGGTTCCATATAATCTTAGGCATTTGATATAAAACTCTTGCATTAGAATTTGTAAGAGAAGTAACTTTCACTTTATCATTAAGCGGAAAAAACGGTTTGTCTCCATTTAGAATACTGGTCATACATACACTATAGCCAGAATCGGATAAACCATTAGCAATGATAGAGCTCACCCTTTCAGTACCACCAAAATTATTTAAATCACCACATAGAAATAAAATATTCAAAACACACTCACCCATTTCATATTATACAAATAAACACTAAAATATTTTATTAACGATATTATAAATTAAAAACTTATATACTTTGAAAGTATAACCCATATGCAAACAATCGAAAATAAAAACCATCTTATATTTTGAGGGAATTTTATTTTCGCATAAAAAAATTCTTTGATTCGGGAAAAACATCTCTTTGAGTTTGAATTGAGTTTAACAAAACCATAACTCTATTTTTATTCTTAATATGAGCAATAAAACTATCACTATAAACATCCTGAAACATATTACATAGTTTATCAGTTACTTTTACTGATGATAAAATTGATTCGTTAGTTATTGCATTTGTATAAGATGTTTCAAGTGATCGATAAAAGTAAACAATTTCATTGGTTATAGAAATTCTAACATTATCTTTTTTTAAAAATTTTGCTAAGAATAGTTTATCTTCCATACAGTTTATACCTTCATTAAAACCAATATTCCTACAAAGAACCATTTTTATAAGCTATATTCAATTCTCTGCGTATAGCATCCCGAGTATTGTTATAGTCAGTTGAAAATAAAATCGATACGTTAATATCATCGTGCGAATGGGATAAATTTTTCTTGCTTGCTGTTCGCAGGCGTGACAGAGGCTGCAAAAAATTCATCCCATTCACTCTGTATTGGTTTTAAATAGAATCGACTATACCATAAGAAAATGTATTGATGTCAATACCATTAGAGATAGCTATAGTCGATCTAAAATAAAAGTGGTACATACGGTCACAGTGTTTTACTGGTATAACTTTCCCTCGCTGGCTGTTCGCAAACGTGATAGATGCTTCGCAAAATTCACCCCAGTAAACTTTACTCTTTTAAAAATGGATCGACTATAGCATTCTACCTTGTTTGACTGCGCCTTTAGTAATAAACTCATCTACTGCTTGTCGGCTTACATTAGTTGGAAATATCCGCTAACTTATCAGTGATACGTTAAGACAACATACGAAGTCTACCGCCTTCATTAGTATCATGAGCAATACATACCAGCTTCGGTATTTTGACTGTTAAGCGTAACAACCTAGATATTAAGTTGGCACGTACCATATGACTATGCACAACATCTGGTGTAAAATCTTTAACAAGCTTCCTGAGTTTAAAATAAGCCGATACAAAACCTGCCTTACTTTCCATGCCTATTGGGACAACTTCAATGCTTTTATTTTTAGGCAATACTAAGGCTTCACCCATCAGATAAGTTACACACTATAGCCCATCCTCTATAAATAAGATACGGTGTCAGGCTCGCTTAGTCTACTGCTTGTAGTACTTTCACTTGCCTTCCTTGTATCTAAATTATATTGAACCAACTATACATGTTCAGCGCCGCCCATACCTAAACCAGTTATTACAAAAAGTATTTTCAATTTTCTCACCTACAATAATCTTTTCTTAGATATTAATGGCTTTCAAGTAACTCTGTCCACTGACTTATTATATTTTGTGGCTGATAAATATCAGCTTTCTGTTTACTTTTTAGTCCAATATTTTTTCGCCTTTCTTTATCATTCATTAGATTAATTAATGATTCAGCCAATAAATGAACATTATTTTTTGGCACTAAAATAGAACCTGTATCTTCTAAAATTTCTGCTGGACCAACTTCATAATCAAAGCTAGCTATAGGCAAACCAAACGCTAGCGCTTCGATAAGCACCATCCCAAACCCTTCATAACGAGAGCTTAAACAAAATATTTCAGCTTCTTTATAATATTTACTCACATCAGTGGTGTTGCCGACTAGCTCTACACTGTCTGCTAGTTTATTTTCTATCACAAATTCCGTTAAATCAGCCCGCTCCTCGCCTTCACCAACTATAACCAACTTCCAATCTGGCATACTCTGATTCACATGAATCCAAGCCTCAAGTAGTAAATCAAATCCCTTTTGATGAGTTAGACTTCCTATAGCCAACACTATCTTTGTATTTTCTTCTTTAACATATGTTTGCACAGGAAACAGACAAGGATTGGCTATTGCCTCTATCTGAGATTTATGAGAAGTACCTTTTAACCAGTATTCTTTATCTCTTTCTGTTAGAGTGACGACCGAGTCGCAGTATCGCGCCGCCAGTTGTCGCGCTACTCGCCTACCTTTTTTACCTAAGTCACTATTAAAGTTAAAATGCTCCCAACATATATGCTTTATTGGTAAGCCCAGCGTTGCTGGCAAGGTAAATAAAATAGACATGCCTTCTACAACAATTAATGTATCAATAGATTCTTTTATTAGTAAACGTCTTATCTTATAAACGAGATTAGGAGTACGATATAGAGTGCGACCTGATGATTGAAACAATGAAACCGTTTTAATAGCTTTATTCAGAGGAAAAAAGGGACGATCTCCTCCACATATACTCGCCAACACTATCTCATAGCCAGCGTCAGATAAACCATTTGCTAGCATAGAACCTACTCTTTCAGTGCCACCAGTGTTGTTGAAATTGCCACCTAATATTAAAATCTATTACCCACTCAAAAAAATTGCTATTTATCTATCTTAGATGAAATAGTATCATAAAGTCTCATTTTTACTTGGCGCGTAAGATGTACAGGCCTCAAGACCCAAGTTGCGCGTCCCAGAAATATTGTATAGGAATTTTTCTTGTTACCGGAGACATTACCTATAAGTAGTTGGAGTTTAAATAACAAAAGTTGCTCATGTCTTATAAATTCACCAACTGGGGACTTGAAAAAAGGCTGCGCTTGACTCTTATTAAGAGCTATTAAATCTTTTAGAAATTTAAAATTGACATACCTATGTTTAGACATCGATATAGATTCTGACGCTCTATATTTAACAGTGACTTTATCTAAAAAATGTAACTTATAGCCAGCTTTAGTTACTTTAAGCCAAAGGGGTAGATCTTCTATGCCTTTAAATTTGTTATCGGTATAACCAACTTCTGATAGCAGCGCTTTATTCATAAAAGCACTTGGTGCAATATTGAAACTAAAAACCATGAACCAGCGATTCTGTTCTTTACTATCTCTTTCAAAAAACTTAAGGTTATAAGGACTAGGCGTTATTTGCTGACTATTACCAAACCATTGCATTTTAGAAAAGACAATTTTGCACTCAGGATAGCTTTCAACATAGTCTACATTGTCGCTAATGCAGTTAGATTTTAACATATCATCACCAGCAATAGGTTTTATCCAATCGCAAGTTGCTGCCCTCCAGGCAATGTTACAGTTACCAGTTACACCTTTATTTATTTCATTCTGGATAAAATTTACCTTTAAGAAAGCGTTTTGGTGTTGTAGTAGCCAAGTATTAATAATATCAACACAGTTATCAGTTGAGGCATCATCTGAAATAATGAGCTCTATTTTTCGAGTATCGTAACTCTGAGCTAAGATACTGTCTAGCGTCTCAATGATAGTATTCGCTGAATTATAAGAAATGACGGTTACTGAAACATCCATAATATAAAATGCCTTATTTAATGCTAAGAAATAGCCTTAATGGGCTATTTCTACAATATATTTACTTTAACGTTTTCATTTTTAATATCTTAATAGCCAAAAAAGGCAACTAAGCATGATCAGCCATTTCTTTAAACTTTTTATTAGTTGCAACTAGCTCATGATAAGAGCCTTGCGCGACTATTTTGCCCTTATCCATCATATAAATAATATCACATTTCTGAACTGTTTTTAGGCGATGAGCAATCATAACAATAGTTTTTTGACCGCTAAATTCATGTATAGCTTCCATAATAATCTTTTCAGTAATACCGTCCAGAGCGCTAGTCGCTTCATCGAATACTAGAACATCAGCTTCATGATAGAGCGCCCGTGCTATACCAATACGTTGGCGCTGACCTCCAGATAACTGAACCCCCCGCTCCCCTACTGTAGTATTCAAACCCTCTGGTAGTTGCTCTACCAACTCGTTAAGATGAGCAAGATCAATGGCTCTGTTGACTTGTGCCATATTTATACTTTGTACTGGTAGACCAAAAGCTACGTTTTCAGCGATAGTGCCTTCGCTTAAAAATATACTTTGAGGAACAAACCCTAATATTTTTTGCCAAGCCCTTTTATTAGTAGCATTGACAATAATATCATCAATACAAAGCTCACCTTGATCAGGTGTAAGCAAACCAAGTAAAAGATCTATCGCTGTTGACTTGCCTGAACCTGACGCGCCAACTAAACCTACCACACTATTGGCTGGAATTACCATATTAAGTCCATCCACTGCAGGTCCAGACTTTTTTGGATAAGCGAAAGTTATGTTATTTAAACTTATTTGCTTTTTCAAGGGCAGTTGTTTTATTTGGTCATCGGTTATAATTTGTTTTTCATCATTATCACTTTTCATAAGATCATATTTGATAGCTTCAAAAGCAGCTGCATTGCCTTTAATATTTGCCAGACTTGAATAAATTTGTTGCAATGCTGGTAATAATTTAAACGCTGCTAACGCATAGACCGCTAAAATAGGCAATACAGCTCCTAAATTACCCTGATGTGCTTTGATTAAATACAGCACTAAGCCAATCATAGAACCAAAAGCAATCAACTCCATAAAGTAGCGTGGTACTTGTCCTATTGCCGAGTTAGTACCGCGTGCATAAGCAAATACTTTACCACTTTTTTGAAAGCGTTCTACAAAGTCATAGCGTCTATTAAGTAGTAAAACGTCTTTTATACCACCAAAACCCTCATTCATTAGACGAAAGCGCTTGGTCAGTATTAATGACATGTTGTGTCCGTTTTCTTGTAAACGCTTGCGTACAATCTTGTAAAGCAGTACATAAGCAAAAGCAAATATGAGTAACCCGCCAATGGCAATTAAGGGATTATAAATCAGGATACTGATAGAGATGAATATAGCTAAGACAATCTTTGCATTCATCTGCAACAAAGGCTGAATAATGGCATCTGTAACTCTAAGGGCCTCTGAGGCGACTTGTTTGGTTAAATGGGCGCTGCTGCCACTGGCATGAAACAGCCAGTCTTGTTGTATATAATGAGTATAAAGACGATCAGCAATTTCAGTTCCGACACGAGCAGCGTAAAGCGATAATCTCCAAATGGTAAACATAGATACCACAGTTGAGATCATGAGAGTCAGCAACACTACTAATCCTGAGTAGAATAAAAACTCCATCGGCTCAGTTAGTCCTGACATACTATATAATTTTGCAAATATACCACTTCCTTCTAGCAAGCTTATATCGCCCACCAACGCCATAAACGGCGCTATTGAAGCAATACCTACTAGCTCAGTAAAAGCCATGACAACGACTAAACCCTGTAGGATATAGAACTGCTTGATTTGTTGAGGGGTAAGTAACGAAAATAACTGCCGAATCATTTTTAACATCAGACACCAGAATAATTATAAATCAAATAATACTTTTATTTTCAAGAAAACAAATGAGACCGCTAACAACGTTAGTTACTGTTTCTTGCTGACTTCTTCTACTTATTTTTTTATAAACGCCAGAATGCAAACCCCAAATAAAGTACTTAGCTATATTATTCACATAGTTATTAACCTCTTTATCAGTAATGATAAAGTCATCCTGATTTATGCTATTCCAAGCAGCCAATAAATCGTCTTTATCTTTTATACGAAAGGCACCTTGACAGTTCTGATACCAAGTTCGACCGAAGCAGAGTACTGGTTTAGCACGAGCTAAACTTTCAATACCAATAGTTCCAGTCACTGTCACAACAGCCTGCGCATTATCTATTAAATCAAAAGAGTTTAACTCAAGAGGAACTACTTTTACCCTGCTCGAAAATTGCTGCAGGCGATCGTAAAAAACTTGGGAACGTCCTGCACTTGGTGACTCTAAAACGCCATAAAACTGTGATTTATGATCTTTAACTAAGATACTAACATCTGCTGGTAACAAGCGATCTAACATACTGATTACTAATAACTGATCGACATATACACCACCATTAGGAGAAGTTGTCGCTTCAGGTTGATAATGCAAAGCAAAAATAACGTATTTGGTAGATTTAAGATCAATATCTTCAACAATTTTATTATAAATAGGTAAATAGCTTTTTGATTTTTGATTTGTTCTAAAATCGGCTATTCTCTTGTCAAAAAGATTAAAATTGGAATAGTACGGCATAGAGTGTGGTTTAACATAAAAACTAAACCGCTCCTTTTTAAATGCAGCATTAAATACAGAAACTGGTTTGTATATCCATCCTTTTTCTATAAACCGTTTTGCTAATCTAAACGCCTTAGCTGACACACCCACATTTGCTTTTTTTACCTGATCTTCCATGTACCATAGCTTGTAGTTATCTTTTATGCCTCTAAAACTATTTAGTTTACTCTGAATAACATCATCATTATTATTGATCTGAGTGCTTGCTTTTGCATTAAAGGTACTAGAATCATAATCATCTATGCGATCGTTGATAAAAGAGGCATCACCAAAGGGGGTAGGTTCGAAAAATATAAAATCTATCTTTTTAATAGTACAGGCAACGTATAGAGCGTAGTCACTTACCCTATGCGGTACATCAGGGCTGATAAAGATTTCAATATTTAGCTCATCTATTATATCGAGCCATTTTAAAACCAACTCTCGAAAATAATATTGTCTATTGGTAAAGGTAAAAGCATTAGATAAGGGATCAAATCTATCCATCATTCTCAAGGCAATTAGCTCTCGGCTTGAAAATGATTGTAGTAATTTGTCGTCTAGAACATTTTTTTTATTCGCCTCATAGTAGCCACGGCCTTTATAATTATCAAACTCATTATGAAAAAAAACTTCGTCCCCAACGTTGGATAAAAACTCGTTTTTTCCTTGTTGTAATTTATCTTCATCATAATAAATAAAATAACGCGGATGAATACCTACTCGCTGTTTTAATTCTGACATTATCAACATCCAAGTATCACATTCACAACCTGATGATGTCGCCATCACAATAGCGTTTTTTATTCTCACAATAAAACCTTAATTATCTATGATTATATCTATAGTCTATTTATCTATAGACATTAGGGAGCGTTACACACTCTTGACCATTGCTCTTAGTATTTTTAGATTGGCTCTTATAAGGTTACCAAAGCGCGGTGCATCTTGCCTTTCACCAACCTTAAAAGGTATTTGGACGATATTGAGCTTTTGGCGCGCTGCAAAAAGCATAAGCTCAGTACCGATTGAACGATAGCTATCAAAATGTCCTAGCTTATTATAAGTCTCAATAGTATAGCCTTTCATCCCACACAAGGGATCGTTTATACCAAACCTAGCACGCGTCATCAGTGCAAATAAATGCTCACTCACGCGTGGCTTATCACTTCTTACACCTAATGCCACATCTACGCCCTGATTAAGCTCGTTAATAAACTTTTGAATGAGTTTGGGATTATGCTGACCATCAGCATCAAGAGTAATAATAAACTGACAATTCAATTCTGCAGCTTTGATAAAACCTGAATTAAGCGCTCCATCATAACCAAGATTGGTCTGATGAGTGACAACCACGGCCCCAGCTTGCTTAGCAAGTTTTGCAGTATCATCCGTAGAGCAGTCATTGACTACTATTGGCTGACCATATTTTGAGGCTGCTGCTACCACACCAAATATGGTAGCGGCTTCATTAAATGCAGGGATAACTAGACCTATTTTAGATCGATCCATCGGATATGTTCCCCATTTTTAATATCTTTATCAAGAGTTTTACCAATCACATCATCCATATAATGGGGAGGCAAGCCATCTATCGGACAAGGGCGCAGTACTTCTAAATGATCTTTTTGGATCTGAGTACCTGCTGGTAGATCAGTAGTCAACCGAATAGAGCGACGCTGTACGATTGCCGTTTGCTGCTCATTATCTTCAATCTTTTTAATGCCGTTACCCAATGCATTTTCAAGTTCTCGAGTTGCATCAACCATTTCTCTCCAAGACTTAGGGTTCATAGAAAACTTATGATCAGGACCTTCTATATCATTATTATCTGTAAAGTGCTTTTCAATCATTTTTGCGCCGAGGGTGATTGCACCTAATACCGTTGCATGCCCTGGAGTATGATCGCTTAATCCTAATACTAAATCAGGGTACATCTCTTTGAAGACACGTAGCACGTTGAGTTGAATATATTTAAAATTCTCTAAACTCGCTGTATAGTTAGTATTACATTGCATCAAACATAGCTGATCATTAATTGCAAGACCTGCTGACACGGCTCTAACGACATCATCCATACTAGAGGCGCCACTAGCTATAATGTAAGGCTTTTGCTTTTGGGCGACATATTCAATCATTTGCGTCCAGGTGATATCGCCAGAACCGATTTTATAGGCGGGAACAAAGGGATCAATATAATCAACTAAATCAAAGCTATAAGCACTCGTAAAAAAAGCAACTCCTGCTTTTTCACAGGTGTCTTTTAGAGTTTGGGTCCAATCAAGATTGATACTGGCGTCTTTGTAAACATCAAAGACTGATTTCTTCCAGTTGGTTTGATGTGAGCCTTTATCACTCATGCTTTTAAAGCCATGATCACTTACGATACTATCGGCTTTAAAATGTTGAAACTTGGCGGCGTCTGCCCCTGCTTCTGCACATAAATAGATTAGATCTTTGGCACGCTCAATATCGCCATCATGATTGGCACCTATATCAGCAATAAAATAAGCAGGATAGTTTTCACCAATCTTCTTATCATTAATCATCAAAAAATTATCTTTACTGATCATGTATATTCCTTAGAAACTTTTAAAATCTCTTGTTGTAGGGTTGGCAAAATAATATTTAATGTCTGCTCAAATTTATTGACATCAAGTCGCATATCTTTGGGTCGGTAAGTTTTTACAAACTCAACTTCAGTAACGTTTGCTCGTGTCATATTCTGAGTATCTAAACCTAAATATTGGGCAAATTCGAAAGCAAAATCAGCTTTGCTTAACCCTTGTCTAGAGCCCAAGTTATAAGTCCCTATAATCTGCTTATCTATAACTAGGCCAATCATTTGTGCCAAAGTACTCATAGACAAAGGACTAAAATAGACATCATCGAATACTTGAATGTCCTGCTCATCGCTCAAAGCACCATAGAGCCAATCTGTAAAACTTGAGCGTTGCTCCGCTTTGCTTTTACCAAAAAAGTTAGTCCGCAATATAGCAGCATGACAAGTACTAACAGCTAATTCCCCTGCATACTTAGAAAAGCCATAATAATTAGTCAATGCAGGATTACTTTCAGCATGTAGCCCTTCCCCATCATAAACCTGATCGGTTGAGATATGTACTAGATATATCTGGCGAGATTGTTGACTTATCCATGCCACAATATTCTCAACCACTTTTACATTTATTAAGTAAGAATCGTTTGGATGGCTCTCACAGTAGTCAACATTGGTAAGTGCGACTAAATTCACGATAATATCTGCTTGTATACTATCTAAATAACTGATCGCTTCACTCGCTATGCTCAAATCAGCGTTAGTCTCTTTACTACGACCAAAATGGCCTATGATATCATAACCATCAATACAACTGTTGTTCAAAAGCTCATGACCTAATAATCCATTCGCTCCTAAGACTGCTACCTTTTTATTTTGCATGATATTAGTACCCAACTATTAATACGTTACTTATCATTATGATAAATTGCCATTCGCTTTTAATGCTTGATATAAAAGCTCAGCTAATACCCAATCATCAGGAGTATCAATATCTTGCACCAAATATCTTGGTAGCACATAAGGACTAGAATCTTCAGAAATCACTGGCTCCAAACGCTTAAATGCTTCAGGTTTACCCCAGTAAAACTGCCCTGCGTCATGATAAGCTTCTTCTAAGTCTTGCGAACGCTCATTAAATAGTTCGGGCTGAAACATTTGGGCGCGCTTATTATCAGTCAGCTTAAAAGCTCTTTGAATAGGGGCCGCATAATTAGTAGCTGTAAAACAATAATTCGCTTGACTAGCATGCCACTGCTCGTAGGCTTCTACTATTATCTTAGGCTGTACAAAAGGAGCAGTCGGATAAATACACATAGCTTCACTAACGGTTTGACCTTGATTTTCTAACCATTCAATAGCATGTTTAGTAACAGGAATAGTACCTGTAAAGTCATCTGCAAGCTCGTTAGGTCTTATAAAAGGCACTTCTGCACCAAACTTGCGCGCTACTTCTGCAATCTCTTGATCATCTGTAGACACTATAACTTTATTAAAACAGTGACTGTTTAGCGCAGCTTCGATAGACCAAGCTATCATAGGCTTACCACAAAAAGATTTGATGTTTTTTCTAGGTATACGTTTACTACCACCACGCGCAGGTATTATTGCAACCTTCATATTATTTGCCTATTAAATTTTAGTTTTAGATTACATAATCTGTATTATCTAATTTAATTGTGATAACCAATTTTGACTAAATATAAAATAACATTCTAACTGAATAATATATTTGTACAAATCAAAGTCCCAATAAAAATACTTTAAGCCTTACAATAAAGACTTAAAGTATTTTGTCAAGATCAAATTGAGGGTATTGATTAGATATTACCGATTTTCTCGCGGTTAGTATCGATCCACTGTTGTAGCTCAGTCTCACTCATCCACTCTGGATTATTATCACTTGAGTAAACAAAGCCTTCAGCTACGCGTTTGCCATCTTTAATGCGCTCTTTTGAAGTAGCCCATTCATTGATAGTCGGCAAGATTTTAAAGTGTTCAGGATACTCATAAGTATAGTAAGCATCTTCAGCACTAATCATCTGTTCGTGCAGCTTCTCTCCTGGACGTATGCCTATTACCTTTTGCTCAGCTTCTGGTGCTACGACTGTTGCTAGATCAGTGACTTTCATTGATGGGATTTTTTTGACATAAATCTCACCGCCAACCATATCCTCAAAAGCGTGCCAAACCAGCTCAACACCGTCTTCTAATGAAATCATAAAACGAGTCATACGCTCATCAGTAATCGGTAATACCCCTGTGTCTTTAACAGACATAAAAAATGGGATAACTGAGCCACGAGAGCCCATGACATTACCATAGCGCACAACTGAGAACTTAGAGCCATGCTCACCTGAGTATGAGTTAGCGGCAACAAACAGCTTATCAGAGGCAAGCTTAGTCGCACCATATAGATTAATTGGACTACTAGCTTTATCGGTTGATAAAGCGACTACGCCTTCTATCTTTTTATCGATACAAGCATCAATTAAATTCATAGCACCATTAATATTGGTTTTGATACATTCAAAAGGATTATATTCAGCCGTTGGAACAATCTTAGTAGCAGCAGCATGGACGACATAGTCAACACCATCTAACGCACGATAGAGACGATCTTTGTCACGCACATCACCAATAAAAAAACGTACACGATCATCGCCTACGAACTTTTTGGCCATCTCCCACTGTTTCATCTCATCACGTGAAAATATTATTATCTTTTTGGGGTTATACTTCTCTAAAGTCATCGGTACAAAAGTATTACCAAATGAGCCTGTACCACCTGTGACAAGAATGGTTTTATTGGTTAGCATGTGAGTTTCCTTAACAATTTATTATTGAACTAGAATGTATTTAATGAAAGCTGTTGCAAGCAGCTATTACTTTGGCAACCTGATCGTCTTTGATAACAGGACCTATTGGTAAACTTAGTACTTGCTGATGAATCAACTCTGAGATGGGGTAACTATGCGTACTCCATTCTTTATAGGCTGACTGATGATGAGGAGGTATCGGATAATGGATTAGAGTTTGGACACCCTGCTCCGCCAGATACTTCTGCAGTGCGTCACGCTGCTCACAACGAATAACAAACACATGCCAAACATGAGCTGTACTTTGTTGTTCAGGTAATATAATTGCAGGGTTATCAATGCCATCTAAATAGTCATGTGCAACTTTACAGCGATGAGATATTTCTGTATCAAGATGTTTCAACTTTACCCTAAGCATAGCGGCTTGGATATCATCTAACCGACTATTTACACCTTGGAATAAGTTTTTATATTTTTCATGTGAGCCATAGTTACGTAGCGCACGTAAGGTATCGGCAAGCTCACTATCGTTCGTTGTAATAGCCCCAGCATCACCAAGCGCACCTAAATTCTTACCAGGGTAAAAACTAAATCCTGCCGCATCACCCCAATTACCCGCTTTTTTTTCATCTAAACTTGCGCCATGCGCTTGAGCAGAGTCCTCTAATACCAATAAATTATAGCGTTCTGCAATATCAGTAATAGCTGGCATATCAGCCAATTGCCCGTATAAATGAACAGGTAGTATTGCCTTAGTTTTATCAGTGATTGCCGCTTCTATTTTGCTAGGATCAATGTTGTAGCTAGAGAGCGAGGGTTCAACCAAAATAGGAGTTAGATTATTAGCACTTATAGCTAAGATACTAGCGATATAAGTATTAGAAGGGACAATAACTTCATCACCCTCTCGCAATCTCCCCATTTCTTTCCAGGCTCTAAGAGTTAGAATCAAAGCATCCAAACCGTTAGCGACACCTATAGCGTATTTAGTACCACAGTAGCTAGCAAATTCTTGCTCAAAACCTTTTAACTCATCACCGCCAATATACCAGCCAGAGTCAACAACACGCGTACAAGCCTCAATAAGTTCATCACGATACTGATGATTAATGGCTTTAAGATCTAAAAATGGAATCAAAATAGTCACCTGTCTATTGTTTTTCAGTTTTAAGAATATGTGGTATAGCTTGATTAAGATTCAAACTTATATCATTTTCTAACTCTAAATTGTTAAAGAACTCTATATTTCTCATACCACTAAGAACTGAATAAAAATCTATATCAGCTACCTTCGACTCTTTAGCATCAGCTTCAGTATCACCAAAATAACAGTCTATTTCTCTTTTTTTGAAATAAAAAGATTTGTTTTTTTTGGATTGAATACTCACAAAGTCTATGGTCTCAAATAACTTACTAAGACCTAACCACTCTAATTGTAATCTAGCATTTTGAATATTATTTCTTGCCGATATTAAGTGAAGAGTATGCCCATCCGCTTTTAGATCCGATAAAGCTTCCACACTTCCCTCTAATAGCTTATCAAGACCTGCCCATTGCACCTGCTCAATATTGTCAATCCAAATCTTATTTATCTTACTAGATAGCTCATCGGATATACCTTGATTAATTAAAGCTAACTTATTATTTAAACCACTTCTCTTATCTTGCCAATATTCAGACTCACAGAAGGGTAAATCAAAAGCTTTAGCTATTGTGGCTATCAATACACATTGTTTTGATTTACAAGTGATTATTGTTCCATCTAAGTCAAGTCCGATACGCATTATAATACCTTCATCAGATAGTTTGCATATTGTCTAGTGACAATACAGCTATCATAAGTCTCTAATAAATACTCTTTTGGATCCTGATCAAGAATCAGAGCAATATGCGCTGAGAAATAATCGCAACCAGCTGCTGCGCTCATAGCCGTTCCACCACCAAGCCTTGGATTAAGGTCGATTAAATAATAATTATCTTCTTTTTTTATAACCTGAAAACAAAAAGGATGCGTTAAATCAAATAAAGTAACGATTTTAGTAGCTATCTCGTTTAAATAATCATTTTTTGCTATTTTGGCTTTAACTGAAACACCATTTTTTACTTCTATACGCTCTCTTACTGTCGTTACTACTTTTTCATTCGTAGGGAAACAATCAATAGTGAACTCTTCACCAGTTATATGTTCATAAACCGTATGATCTGCTAAATTTAGCTCTAAAATGTCAGTAAGACTGATAATTTCTGTATCTCTACTTCCAAAACCACCATTTTTTTTCAAAACAAATAGATTATAATTATTAAGCTGTGACTCATCCAAAAGTAGTGGGGTTTTTATATCTTTCTTATTAGCCCAAATATGATAGTGATCTTTTTCAATACAAGCTTTGCAAAAATCACTATCATTCGCTATTAGTTTCGTTTTGAGAAATTCAAACTCATGAGCTTTATAAATCTCTAAATCTAATAAAGGTAAGTAAAAATCTATATTTTCGTTTTTGATTATATTTTCTAATTTTGCTTCGTAATCCTTCGAACTTGAAAGAGGAACTTTAAAATGTTTTTTTGAAAACAATGAAGAAGTTGTATATTCAGGCAAATTAGTATCAGCCGTGTAAACTTCTAATTTAGGAAAGTTTTTAGCGATTGCTGTTGCATAGGAAAAAGCAGCACCAGTACCTGCTGCCGTAATTAAAATCTTACTCATTGTTCTATCACCTTTAAGAAATCTTCATAATTATGAATATAGTCATCTTTATTATAATGTTCGCTTGCTAAGACTAATAAAACACAGTCTTCGCTAAAATCATGCATCTCACCCCATACTAGAGCATCTTGAAATAATCCTATATAAGGATGATCTAAGGTGTAGGTCTGTTTTTGTACTCCATCATCTAGAGTTACTTGACAACTACCATTAACTGCAATTAAATATTGCTGAGTTATATGATGAGAATGCTGTCCTCTTGGCACATCTGGTAGAGCACCATAGATATAAAAAACTCGTTTAATATCGAAAGGTGTATCAATATTGGATTCTAACGCCACAAGCTTACCGCGATGATCGCCCAATACAGTATGATTTTTAACTGGCATCTAAACGCTCACTCACTAGTTTCAATAGATACTGCCCATAGCTGTTCTTACTGAGCTGTTTGCCAGTACGCTCTAAGTCCTCTGTAGTCAACCAATCATTGTTATAGGCAATCTCTTCTAAACAAGCAATTTTGTAACCTTGACGCTTTTCGATAGTCTCTACAAACATTCCTGCTTCTAGTAAACTTTCGTGCGTCCCGGTATCTAACCAGGCAAAGCCGCGACCTAACACTTCAACTTGAAGATCACCGCGCTCCAAGTAAGCTTGATTTATACTAGTGATTTCTAACTCACCGCGCTCTGATGGTTGTACTTGCTTTGCTATATCGACTACGTCATTATCATAAAAATAAAGCCCCGTAACTGCGTAATGAGACTTTGGCTTATCAGGTTTTTCCTCTATTGATATAGCCCGCTTATCATCATCAAAAGCAACGACCCCAAAACGCTCAGGATCTTTTACTTGATAACCAAATATGGTAGCACCTTTTTGACGGTTAACGGCTTGTTGTAATAAAGGTGTGAATCCTTGGCCGTAGAAAATATTATCCCCTAATACCAAGCAAACGTTGCTATCGCCAATGAATGACTCGCCAATAGTAAAAGCTTGTGCAAGGCCATCTGGGCTTGGTTGCACGGCATAACTGATAGTTATGCCCAGCTCAATCCCATCGCCTAATAGTCGTTTAAAGCCCTCAATATCATCTGGTGTACTAATGATAAGCACCTCACGGATACCTGCGAGCATTAACACTGATAAAGGATAATAAATCATTGGTTTATCATAGATAGGTAGCAGCTGCTTAGAGACGCCTTTAGTAATGGGATAAAGACGCGTACCTGAACCGCCTGCTAAAATAATACCTTTTGTATTCATTACTCACCTGCTCCTAATCTTTCACGTTGATAGCTGCCATCCTGAACGCGGCTGCACCACTCCATATTATTCAAATACCATTCGACTGTTTTTCTGATACCACTATGAAACGTTTCTGTCGGTGTCCAATTTAATTCATTGGCAATCTTGCTTGCATCAATGGCATAGCGTAAGTCGTGCCCTGGGCGGTCTTTTACAAACGTAATTAATGATTCGTACAGCTGACCATTCTCTTGTGGTTTTAGCTCATCTAATATCTGGCAAATCGTTTTGACTACTTCAATATTTTGTTTTTCGTTATGCCCGCCGATATTATAAGTCTCACCCACTTTGCCTTCAGTGACCACTTTGTATAGAGCACGTGCATGATCTTCTACAAACAACCAATCACGTATTTGATTACCTTTACCATAAATAGGCAAAGCCTTCCCCTCTAGAGCATTTAAGATAACCAACGGAATAAGCTTTTCAGGGAAATGGTAAGGACCATAATTATTAGAGCAGTTAGTGACTAAAATAGGGAAACCATAGGTACGATACCAGGCACGAACCAAATGGTCAGAGCTAGCTTTACTCGCTGAATATGGTGAGCTTGGCGCATAGGCTGTGGTTTCAGTAAATAAATCAGTCGTACATTCTAAATCGCCATAGACCTCATCGGTAGAGATATGATGAAACTTAAATTGCTCTTTATTTCGCTCATCAAGGCCTTGCCAGTATTGACGTGCGACTTCTAATAAATGATAAGTACCGATGATATTAGTATTAATAAATTCAGCAGGCCCATCAATGGAACGATCGACATGCGACTCTGCGGCTAAATGCATGACAAGATTAGGCTGAAAACTATTAAATACTTGCTCTAACGCTTCTTTGTCACAGATATCAATCTGTTGAAAACTATATTTCGCACTTCCATTAATGTCTTTGAGGGATTCTAAATTACCTGCATAGGTTAATTTATCAATATTTAAGACTTCGTCATCAGTGTTATTGATAATATGGCGAATAACAGCAGAGCCAATAAAGCCTGCGCCACCAGTAACTATTATTTTCATAAACAACCTTATCTTTCGATTTTGCTATTTTTTCTTATAGCATTATTGACTTTGTGTAGAATTATCCTGATAACCCGCTACAAACTGCTTAAACTGCTGTTTTAGCCAAGGAACATCAAACTGTTTTTGCTTTTCAGTCAGCTCAAACAATACAGATTCAAGCTCATTTAATGGGAAACTATGCTCCATCGCCTGCATGATTAATGAGTGGTCAGTCGATTCAATATTATCTTCACCGATGATCAGCTCTTCATAGAGCTTTTCTCCTGCTCGTAATCCGGTAAAGACTATCTCTATATCCCCATCAGGATTTGCTGCAGTTTTTGTTTCATGACCACTCAAATGAATCATACGATGTGCCAAATCGACAATCTTAATGGGCTCACCCATATCCAGCACAAACACCTCGCCGCCACTCGCCATTGCCCCTGCTTGTATCACTAAGTTCGACGCTTCAGGAATGGTCATAAAGTAACGCGTCACATCTGGATGGGTGACCGTTATGGGTTTACCTTGTTCGATTTGCTTGGTAAACACTGGTACTACTGATCCTGATGAACCAAGCACGTTACCAAAGCGTACCATGCTGATACAAGTTTGCTGTGCTGATTGACTGGCCTTAACTTCATTACTGAGACCTTGACAGACTAATTCTGCCAAACGCTTGGTCGCACCCATGACATTGGTTGGACGGACCGCTTTATCGGTAGATATAAGCACAAAGGTTTCTACGTCAGCTTCTATCGCGGCGCGTGCACAATGATACGTGCCCTTGGTATTATTAATAACGCCCTCAAAAGGGTTGAACTCTACCAAAGGCACATGCTTATAAGCAGCAGCATGGTACACCGTCTTTATCTGATGTCGGGTTAGTATTCTGTACAGATTGTCTTGATTGGTCACGTTACCGATTACAGCGACGATATCGATATTTTGATAATGGCTGTGCTTTGCTTGTAGCGCTAACAGCTCTTGATGAATGCTATACAGCGCAAATTCAGACAGTTCATAAAGAACCAAACACTGAGGTTTGTTTTTAATAATTTGACGGCATAGCTCACTACCGATAGAGCCACCTGCTCCCGTAACCAGCACGCATTTACCAGTGATATTCTTTTGTAGTAAGCGCTTGTCTGGCTCGACCGTCTGGCGATCTAATACGTCTAAGATATCGACTTTACGCATGCTACTAACGGTTACTTTTTCGTCAGCAATTTCCTCTAAACTTGGCAACTCTTTTATTTTTATAGCGATGCCAGACAGTTTATCGATGATCTGTCTTTTTTGGGCGCGGCTGATAGAAGGTATGGCTAAAAAAACTTGCGCGACATCGAGCTCTTCTACTAAATTCACCAACTGATCCGTAGGGTAAATCCTCTTACCTTGCAAATAACCATTGATAAGCTGACGATCGTCATCGACATAAGCGACGACATGGTATTTATGTGAATTTCTTAAGCCTTCTAATAAGCCCTTTCCCGCTTCTCCTGCGCCATAAATTATTACATTGTCGTAACTACTCGCATCTTTAAGGCGCTGCCGAGTGTTACCACGCCAACGCGTCAACAGCTCACGGATGGTCAGCCTACTATTCCATAACCAAAGGAAAAAGAAAAATAAGAATATGATGGGGACAGAACGAGGTATATCTTCTAAAGGATTGAGGTAGATAATAATTTCATAAACAATAATAAGAACAAAAAATAGCTGCGCCACGCTGCCCATAACCGTATCTAAAAATCCGCGCGCCACCCCTTTATAAAAACCAATAAAATACAAGCCAATGATTGGCAGCACAGCATAAGCCAATAATATCGCTAGATTAATCTCGTGAGCGATATTACCGTAACGTAAAGATACAGCTAAAAACAGACAGACAAACGACATCACAATATCTGCACTGAGTAATACGGCGCGCTTGAGACTTCGTGGTAACGAAAGCAAATATTCAGCCATATGCGCCAACCAATTACTTTTATGGTGAAGCGACTCGTCAGCACTTTTAGTTTTTGACTCTAACAACATAACCACCAACTGCTCAAAAGTAATATTACAAAACCAAAGTATCAGAAAGACATTAAAAATTAACTACTGGTTATTGCCATAAGCATAACTATAGTGATAGCTATACTTACTCATAATGCCCTGCTGGACGTCGTTGAGAATGATACCATCGACGTTGATATTGGCTTTATTCATCTGATTGACCGCATAGACTAGCTGCCCTTCGATGGAGTCATCATACCTTGTGACCATCAGTACTTTATCAGCATGCTGCGCTAATATCATAGCGTCAGAGGCTGCTAATACTGGCGGGGAATCAATGATAATATAATCATAATACAGGTTGAGCTCGGCCATCAAATGCTCAAAGCTGCCATTTGCTAATAACGAAGCAGGGTTACGCGGATGCTCGCCCCGTGGCATAAAGTCAATGTTATCAATGCCTGTTGCATGGATAAAGCTTGCCAAACTACTGCTTTGTTGAATACCATCTTGACTAACGACTTGAGCGGATTCTTTCGATAAATGGGTAGTGTCTTGCATTAAATAATCGGCTAATCCATCATGCTGATCCATATTAAAGACTTTATGCAGCTCACCCAAACGCATATCGGCATCCATGATCAGCGTCTTTTTATCTAACTGCGCGAATACTTCGGTCAAGTTGGATGAGATAAAGGACTTACCAACACCTGGGCTTTCACCGGTAATAAGGATAACCTTGGCGCGCTGACCTGCTCGCCCTTGCACAGGCATGCCGAACATTAGATTTGTCCTGAGGCTTTTAATCGCTTCATAACTCAAGCTATTATTATCTATATGCGCCAGTAAACGATTGGCCGCTTTCTTATTTTTACGTAATCTGGTCAGCAGCGGTGAGCGTGGAATCGTCGCTACTACAGGAACACCTGTCTTGGCTTCTATACGCTCAGGGTCTTTGACCACATTTCTAATTAAGTTTTTCAACATTACTAGCATAATACCAAGTAGTAACCCTGTCAGCGTAGCCAGTAGTATGATTAAAGACTTCTTGGGTGCAATTGTACGGTAAGTACTAATAGGTAGATCAATAATACGAACAAAGCCAACCTGACCCGCTTTAGCGATCTGCAGTTGTTGATAATTTTTGAGCATGCTGAGATAAATTTCTCGATTGATACTAACGTCTTCTGAAAGTTGTAAAAACTCTCTTTGTAGTTCAGGAAGCTCTTCAACTCTACTATCAATAACCTGAATTCTATTCTGAAGCTCTGCGATTTGATCATCAATTTGAATAACCAATGGATGTTCTTCAGTATAATAAGTAGTGAGGTCTGCCTTTTTCAATCGCAATTCACTCAACTGATTGTCGATACGTGCGTTCTCTGCTACCAATATCGACGCTTCTTGATTAACATCTATCGAGTTATTTTCTGTACGAAATTGATTAAATGCTGCCTCAGATTGTTCAAGCTTTTGTCTTAAATTTGGAATTTGAGTTTCCATAAATTGAAGAGTTTTAGTCGTTTCTTCTGAACCACGAGAGTTATTTTGCCTTACATAAGAAAAGACAATTTCGCGTAAAATACGAGTTATCTGATCTTGGTCAGGTCCAATCATTGATAATTCAACGATACCTGTTTTGCTACCAACTTCTTCTACTGTCAAAGCGCCTACTATAGCATTTGTCGTATTTTGTAATGATTGTTTGGTAATATTAATAGGGTAATCACTGGCTGGCAAATCATTGACATTGATTTCAATAATACCGTTGTTACCACGAAATCGCATTAATTCATTGAACTGACCTTGAAAACTATCAAAGCCGTTACTTAACGTAAAACCATTATCTGACCTCACTAAAGTAAATGACTTGTCTAAATAATTCTTAGAAACATTAAACTGACTGACTTCGACCTGTCCGCTATCTGTTTCAAGCATTACACCCTCAGGCGTATTATCTTGAGAATAGATACTATTGGTCCTAATCTTGTCTATGGCATCGACACTGGGATCGTTGAGTCTTACAGATAAATGAAGTAAATCGATCACAGGCTTAATTACCATACGTGATTGTATAAGCTGCGCTTCTGTTTGGGCAGCACTTCCTTCTGATGGTACCAAATCTGAAATACCTGCTCCAAGTGCCGAAACGCCATTAGAGCTCGACTCAATCTGTATAAGAGCACTCGATTGGTATATAGTGGTTTCATAGCGACTATAAAGCACGCCTATAAGCAAACCTAATAAAGCAAAAAAGAGGATAGTTTTCCATCCACGTAAAATCCCAAATAGTACAGCTAAGAAATCAATATCATCGTTATTTTCTGCGCTAGGTTTTGAGAGGGTTGTGTTATCTTTATTCGTCACCATATGTTCATCACTTAAATTTAGTCATTCAATGCTAGCTATTTAATATCTACTTAACCAATTTTTTCAATCCAAGGTTCTAGGCTTTCGGCAATATCTTGTCTGGCAGTCTCAAACAACGATATTTCATGCTGATAAGGATCAGCAATTTCCTTATCAATCCAATGCCCTATCTTGAAAGTTTTGCCACGACAATGTGGCCATCGCTCTTCTATCCACTTGGTTTGTCCATCTGACATTGTAAATATCAAATCTGCCTTCATGACTAGCTTTTCACTTATCTGCTTTGCAATATGATTTGACATATCTATGTCATATAGATCCATCACTGCTTGGGAATTTGAATCAACTGGGTTTCCCACTACAGCTGATAGTCCTGCGGAATCAATATGTTTTTGTGGATATTGCTCTTTTAATAGAGCTTCAGCAATTGGGCTACGGCATATATTGCCTATACAAACAACTAGAATATTATCAAACGCCATGCTGATAGCTCCTTATAGACTTGAAAAGCTTCTAGCCGCTGAAGTTGATGGTAATATCGCACTTAGCACACGATTCCAACGAGTTAACCCAGTTGGATCGACATACACGATATCATTAGGCCGCATCTCAAAACGATTGGCAAGTGGAAAGCTGGTAAGCGCCTGCATATCAACATAGTAGATATTCGTACGCTGATACTCAGGCTGATCACGTACCACATAAATCTTGGCAGCATTAGCGGTATTAGAATTTAGTCCAGCTGACTCTCCAATCACCTGCGCTAGGTTCAATCCTTGATCAAGAATAGGCACAGGTGCAACTCTACCAAATTCGCCCAAAACATACACTTTATTGATATCTTCACTACTTACGCGAATAGAGTCACCATCTTGCACGTAAATCTGATTAGGTGATAATCCTGCCTGCTGTAAAGACTGTAGCCCCAGACGATAATCAGTACCATTTCTTCTCAAGACAATATTATTTGAGTCACCCTCTCCAGTTGTCCCACCTGCCATAGAGATTGCGCTATATAGTGACACTGGGGCATCGGTAATATTGAATTCGCCAGGTTTATTCACCTCACCATCGATAAAGAATTTATTGCCACGATATTCGGTAACTTTAACCTGCGGATCAGCAAATTTTAGGTAACGCTGCAGGCGCGAACTCAAATTTGCAGTAAATTGCGGTACGCTTAAGCCACTAGCTTGTATACGACCAATGAGTGGGAACTGAATAAAACCTTGCTGATCAACAGGATAACCAGAGGCTCCTGCAGAGGTAAGGTCTGGATAACCGACTAAGATAATACTCAGCACATCAGATGATGCAATACGATAGTTCGTTCGGCTAGATGAATGAACTAAATTAGATAAATTATTGCTAAGTTGCGGGCGATCTATTTGTTTGGGAGGTAACGTAGCAAGGGTAAGCGGCTGTACGTTAAAATTAATACCGTTCTCTGCGGTAAAAGAACCACTCGGTGGCAATTCACCAGCTTGGAGCCCAGAATTAATGGTGGTAGTGGCACACCCATAAAGTATACTGCTAAGTAATAAACACGCTGTACCTAACAGCTTAGTTGCCTGTCTCATATAAAAGAGCCTCATCGATCATCGCAATCACGCAAATTTTTGAAAATAACTTTATGATAACATTACTTTATTTTGAATTTTTCAGCAAAAAATAAGCGGTATGATAACATAAGTCATCTAATAGGGAGTAGCATTCTTAGTGATTGATACAAAAAGTCGTTTTCATTTGGATAAGTTGAATTCCATATAAACCTTGCTTATCATTGATTGTTCTACCTCTTTCAATCAAAGATCATTTTGTATAGAAGTCCTCCAAAGAATATTTACTACTGCTTAGAGGTCATCACTCAAAAAGCCTAAAAACTTAGTCTAAAAACATACATAAGATTCTAGTGTTTATAATTGGTGTAATAAAGTACAGTATTAGATCAATAAAAAAAGACTAAAAAAACCAATATCAGTTGTCGTTTATTAGTATAATGTGGCCCATACGGAAAAACGAAGCTTCTTGCCTATCATTTATTAGGTATACGGTGACGTAAAGAAGTTATGAATATTCATACATTGAGAAATGTAAAAAACCAACCCGATTCAAGGATATCGTTATGAAAGATGAAAAACTCCAAAAAGCCCTCGCCCGTATGGGTCTTGGCTCACGCCGTCAGATGGAAGAAGTGATCAAAGCCGGTCGTGTCACTGTCAATAACGGCCCTGCTACTATTGGTGATCGTGTCAGCCCCGGCGATGAGATTCGTGTTGATGGCCGCCAGATCAAATATACGGCTGAAAATGAGAAACGTCGCCGCGTCATTGCTTACTATAAGCCTGAAGGCGAGATTTGCTCAGCCAATGATCCAGAAGGTCGCCCTACGGTGTTTGAGCGTCTGCCAAAACTGACTCATGATCGCTGGGTAATGGTCGGCCGGTTGGATATCAACTCGACAGGTCTATTACTATTTACCAATGATGGTGAAATGGCGCATCGCTTGATGCATCCGTCTAACGAGATTACCCGTGAGTACGCGGTACGAGTATTGGGCGAAGTCACGTCAGAAATCGCGCGCACATTGACAGCTGGTGTCATGCTAGAAGATGGTATGGCACAGTTTGAAGACATCAAAGAAGGCGGCGGTGAAGGTGTGAATAAGTGGTATCACGTCAAGCTCAAAGAAGGCCGTAATCGTGAAGTGCGCCGTTTATTTGAGTCACAAGGCTTGAAAGTCAGCCGCCTATTACGTACGCGCTACGGCTCTATCAATCTGCCCAAAGAGCTACGTACAGGTCGCCATATTGAATTAGACAAAAAAGACATCAACACTTTGACTGATTTAGTCGCTATGCGTCCACGCCATGGCACCGGCCTGCACGGCGCAGCCAAAGATAAACAAGAGCGTATTAAGAATAAACCGTTAAAAGCACGTCGCACTGATAATCGCAACGATAGCCGTAGCAATAGTGCAAAACCTAAAAGCAGCGCGAGCCCTGCCAGCCGCGGCACACGCAATACTCGTGACCGCAACGACAAGCGTTAATCTACAGTTGCTTTAGTACTCATGTAGATTTACAGCAATCCAAAAAAAGCGGCCAATGACTATCTATCATTGGCCGCTTTTTTTGGATTGCTTATAACGACTTCTTACGATACAGTCGGTGAAAAGTAATATCGATACAACACGTACTGCTGGTACAAATTTTTCTTGCTTGCTGTGCCTACGCAGACAGAGGGTGCAAAAAACTTACACCAGTATTACTGTAGCGACTTTAAAATATTTCAACTATAGTTAGCGCAAAAAACTTAACTATCGTGACTATCAATATAATCGTTCAGTACTCGTAACTCCTGTAGATGCTGCGCTTCTATTTGCTCTAATAGCTTATCTAATCGCTGCTCTATATTATTTAATACCTTTTGTAGTAACTCGCCAGCTTCCGCTTTTTTCTCATTATTCGTATTTTCAAAGTTTGTCTGAGTATGTATTAGCTGATGATGACTGGCAAGCATTTCAGGCAACCGAGTATGCAGCATTTTATGCAATACAAACTGTGATTCGGTAACGGCAGGGGTTTTATTTTGCGCTTGTAGTTCTTTTTGATACGCTTGATAGTGATGTACCTTTGCATCGATACGTTGCAGTTGACGAAGTTGCTGCTCAGGCAAACTTTTCAGGTGCTTCTGGGTCAAATTGAGCTGTTGCCAACTTATCTTAGATAGCGACAAAGGCGCATTATAATCTTGGTACGTAAGGACACCTGGGGTAATACCAACTGCTTTATGAAAAGCTTGCCAGCCTTTTTTTCCCAAATAAAAGGTGGTAATCGTTGTCACAACGCCCACGCCTATCAATATACTCATATACACTCACTGTTTATGGTTCACTCATGCGCTCTATCATTTAAAATTTATAAGCTACCATTCATAATCTAATATCCTCAGCTTTTGGGCTTTTATCGCTAGGATTTTCAATCGCCATGACGGTGTCTTCGCTATGAGTCAAGGAAGGAACCTCTGCATCAGTTTCTGGCGTATCAAAACGCTTTTGCAGATATCTATTGGTGGCCAGCAGTTTTTGCCCATCCTGATGATAAGAAGCATTAAGTAAGTCGTCAAACTGAGCATTAATCGTCCCAAGCACCTCTAGTAGCGCTTCTTTGCCCGTGAGATTAGAGTGCTTAATTTTGGTGGTATCGGCACGCGCGCCGTCCAAATCATGCAAGCGGCGATAGTCAGCCACTGCGAGTGGAATATGTCTATCCATTAAGTTTTGAATCATAATATAGGTTTCGTTGACGGTATCGGTATCATCAATTTTTCCATCATTATTGGTATCACCATAAATGACCCGTAGCTTCTCGCCCTTTTGGTTGATTTGGGCAAGGGCTTCTTTGACCTCTGCGGGTAAGCTTTTTTCAGGAATATAGCCCAATTGCGGCATTGCTTCATATTCAAGCATCTTAGGCGCAGTGACTTTTTTAATGCCACGATACCCGAGGTACAATCCCGCTGCTGGCAGCACCCCGTATAAGATAAACATCACAAACATCGCAGTGACTTGGGTCATTA